>Ga0180433_10001714_pt1 | contig 36178 bp, 32 predicted proteins | sample SS_ome_8_FD_132980 | JGI IMG/M metagenome (GOLD analysis project Ga0180433, IMG submission 132980) | Hypersaline lake sediment archaeal communities from the Salton Sea, California, USA - SS_1_D_1 metaG | ecosystem: Environmental > Aquatic > Non-marine Saline and Alkaline > Hypersaline >...
TGGAATCTTATAGATTCTGCGATGAACATGCGAGAATTGATGTATACAAAAAACTTGAAACGAATAACCTTCATGGTAAATACAAATGTTTTGAGATAAAAAATTCTGAATATATAAAATGGTTAGATCAGGTATCAGATACACTTACAAAGATATTTGACTTAATACACTACGTTATCTTAGACGACGCTGGTGTTTTGGATATAATTGCCTATTGTGAGCCCGAAGTTGAAATTATAAAATATTCTAACAAAGAAAAGCCTTAAAAATTTTAGCAGTTCTTCAACTCGGATTTACACTGACCAATTCTTTGAAATGTCAACGGAACCTAAGGCAACTATAACCTTGATTATGTCCACTCAACTAACTTTTTACCCTCGACATTGGCAAACTCCCCGAAAAGAATAAGTATAAAATCGACAAGGACCCAAATTCCAAGGCCACCAAGCGTTAAAAGCTGAAAAATAGCTGAAGTAGTTTTGCCAACATAAAACCTGTGAGCACCAAATACACCTACAATATAACAAAGTACAAGTGCCACTAACCTTTTTTCTGATGCTATGCTGTTTTTGATTTCCATTTTAGAACTCCCTATTGGATAAAAAAATTTGAGTAAAAAAAAAGACTTACAAAAGTAAGCCCTATTCAACTGGCCGCGCCAGTACTCCTTCGCTCTTCGTAAACTCAAAGCTATGGAGCACAATTTTTGCTTCTAGCAAAAATTGGCGTCCCCTGGTAGACACATTCAGAACAAAATACACAGAATTTGATTTAAGCTTGCAGGAATTACAGGCCTTTTTTTCATCTCTTGATATCAAGCCAGAATTTGTATAAAAAAGATATACAAAAATTTTTTAGCTGTAGTAAATCTTATTTCTTTTGAATGTTTCTTCACCGGCAAAGCTCATTATGTTTCCAACAACAGCTGCCTCTAGACGTTCCTGATTTGCAGTTTTTTGTTTATGAGCGATTAAGTTTTTATTTTTTAAGTCGTCCCAAACAATATCAAAATTTCTAAACATGGCACGCATTTTTTTGCTTTTTGTGTACTTCAAGGCTTTTTCCATTTCTCTTTTTATTTCTAGCTTATCTTCTGATTTGCTGGTGTAGGAAAAACGGTTGTAATTGTTCAGTAAAACCCTGAAAGCAATCTTGCTTTTTTCATGGATCACCGCTGTATACAATATCGAATTACCTTTTACATCTTTCAGATTATTTTCTATTGCATACCTCAAAACATCTGTAAAATCACCGCTGTTAAAAAATCTATAATTAAACAGCATTTGTGCCAAACATTGTTCCAAATAATTTTTTTGAATATTTTCAGCCTTGTACAATTCAAACAAATATATTATTGCTGTCTGCTTATCATACGCTGAGGTTTTCTGATCTTTCATCAATCTTAACAAATATTCAAAAGCTGCTTTTGTGTTTTTTACTTCTTTCTTTTTCATTAAATCCAATAAAACATTTATCGCTCTATGATTGTAAAAAATTTTCTCATCGACCACCTGTCTTATCCAATCATCACCAAACAATAAAGCTCCATTTTTTATGAGAAGTTCGGATAAAACTTTTCTCCTAGGAACATCTTTTTCTATTTCATGAAACAATGTCTCCCCTGTTTTAAGCCTCCTCGTATTCACATCTTCACCACATTCTATAAGTTCTTTTATACAATTCACACTCAATTGAAAACGTAAAGCCAGATGAAGTGCGGTATAATCACTAGAAATAGCATAAAAACGCAACATGGAAGCTTTTTGCTCATCTGCAAACCCATCGAGAACAACGCGAAATTCTTCGTCGATGCGAATCTCATCATAATCCCCGCCATTATCTTTTTTCTGCTCTGCAGTAAAAAAATATAAAATTACACCCAAAAGGCCTAAAACGGAAATCGTTACTGCTGGAATAGCTATTTTTTTAAAATTACTATTTTTTGAAATAGAAAAGCTTACAGGAAAAACCGAGGAAGCACTTAAAAGTATAGAACCCACCATCAAAATATTTAGCATTTTCAATTTTTTAAAAACTCCCACAGCCTTCCCTCAGGAATTTATTTATTTTTTAGCACAAATGTATTTAACTCTTCAAATTCATCAATCTGCCTTTTTCTTTTTTGAAAAACGTTTAATGCTTCTGGCTTACTTTCTGTTAAAGCAATATGGTGATCTGAATCCGAAACCATTTCTTTGTAACCCCAAATTGCCTTTTGAGCAATCTCACCTTTATAATTTTTGTACTCCTCAAAATTGAAATACCACACAAATGGTAGTAGGTGATTAGTTACTTTAAAAAGCTCTGCTGGATACCAGGATGGACACTCCGAGTCATTTGGTGATAGTAAACAATCTAGGGAGCCTCCCCAAAGTATCATGCTATAAACAGTATATTCAACACCTATTTCAACATTAAATTTAGAGTCTTTTTTATAACCAGCATCAAGGGTTTTTTGAGACAATCCCTCGCCAGTGTTAAAAATACATTTTACCTTCATTAACCAACCTTCTTTTGTTTAATTTTTCGCAGTTCCTCATATTCGTCTATTTCTTCTTTTCTTTTCATAAAGATCTCGATATCTTCTTTTTTGCATTCAACTAAGCCTTCATGATGTTCCGCGTCAAAAACAAACTCTTTGTAGCTCCAAGTTGCTATGTTTTTTTCTTTGTTAAATCTGAAATACCATTTTAAAGGCAATAATTTGTCAATTATATCAAACCTCGTAGCCAAAAACCACCGAGGAGCAACTGAAGTGTATAATAAGTAACTTAGCACACCGCTCTTCATTAAAATGCCATAAACAACATATGTTTTTCCTATTTCGAGGTTTCCGTTACCGGGTATATTTAAATTGCATCTCACTTTCATAGGAGCACCCTTTTCACCTTAACTCCTCATACTCGTCAATCTCTTCCTTTCTTCGCCTAAAAATTTCAACAGCTTCTAATTCACCCTCCAACAAATCGATAATATGTTTAGGATCTAATACCATCTCTTTGTAACTCCAAACATTTTCCCTGGCATGAGAAGAAAACAACTTGGTAAACAATGATTTAGACTTTCTGGAATCAAAATACCAGCAAATCGGCAACAGATGGTCAACCACCTCAAACAGCTCCGCCGGATACCAGCCAGGAATGTCTAACAAGTAGTCCAATCTGCCTTTCCACGTAGAAATTCCATAAACATTGTACACTTTTCCTATGCTAAGGGGAAAAATAGTGGTCCTCAACTTTCCTGCTTTAATGCTTTTTTTAGATAAATCTTCACCTGTCTTTGCTACACACTTTACCTTCATTAAATAAACCCTTTGCAAGCTTTACGATTTAAATTTGAAATCATCGCAGATATTTAAAAACTTATTGTACACATAGTGTATATTAATCGAATCACCTTTTTGATTAACATTTTCAATAATTTGCTGCATTTTTTTCCATCCCAAAAATCTGTGCCATCTTTGGTCAGTCATTGAAACCCTTTCTAACACATCACCAAGATGTGGTTTTGACATAACCTCCTGCATTGCTAAATGCTCTTCCAAAGATGTTGCTACAGTTCTTCCTGTTGATCCAATTCCAGCAGGCCAAATCTTGCCGGTTATCTCCTGATAAGCAACAGCCAAGCCACATCTAAACAAATTTCCTAAAGCTTTAAGACTTCCAAGTGTCAGAATTGTCTTCGATGTAATTTTGCCAACAGCCCTTGCAATGTCAGCACGTCCCTCTCTACTTTCTAACATTTTCAAAAAGGTATCAAAACTATCTTGCCAGGCCTGAATACCTTTTTTAGCCTCAGCTGGATTTGTTATTGCCTTAATTAAAATACCAAAGGAGTTGTCCGCTGCTTGCATTATCTTACCCAATAAAGACTTACCCGTATATACAGCACTTTCTGGACCTTCGCAAATTTCACCAACCGTCTGAACAAATTCATCTGTGCCCTCCATTGTCCCTCCAACAAAGGGCTCCACTGAATCAATGGCCGCCTGCCCAATTTTTCCAAGAGTATCAACCGTTGTTTTTAAAAAACCAAGAATTTTCTGAGAAACTCTAAAAAAATTGTTAACCTTGGCAACATCATTTTGCTTCTTACATTCGATACCCTTTTTTGCACAATCAATACCCTTCCCTATTAGAGGTTTAAAATTTTGATTGCTACCACATTTTCTCCATACTATTTCATACCCCTTAAGATAATAAATACCTCTTTTGTGCACATAATCATTTAACTCGCTTGCTTCTAATAGATTGTCTAACTCCTTCTCGGTTATACCAAATTCTTTTAAAAAACCAGCATCCATATCAGCTACATCATATATGTAATCCTTTTGCTGCTCACTCAACTCTTGATCAAAAACCTTTCTTGCAATTGCTTTTTGATTATTTAAGACTTTTTGATGAATTTTGTCATCCTCAGGCACAAATTCTTTTCCTGAATTTTCTCGAGCAATCACCTTACATTCTTGAGCTGTTTGTTGTAGGTTCTTCCTATTTTTCCTTTTTACTGCAGCTTCTTTTTCCCTTGCAAGAATACGTTGAATAATAAACACCTCAGCTCTTGTTTTAGCAAGCTTTTTCTCTTGCGAACAAATAAGCGACAATCTTTTAGTTTTTTTTCGAACATGTGCTCGGCCAGTACTGTTGTATACAAATTGATTATGGGCAATGGAACCCTTACAACGCTTAATATAATCTTGCATACTCCGTAAACTTTTCTCAAGAGCACAAGTTTTTCTCTCTGGATCTTCAATCTTTAAAATCTCAAAGAAGGTTAAAGCCTTTTCATTTTCTAATAACATGAGCACATACCTTGCAGCATAGCTTTTTCTGAAGGCATCTAAAAACTCACTGTTATCAGATTTTTCACAATAGTAGTCTAGCAATGATAAAATTTCTGGAAAGCGCTTAAATTCCTGCAATTTTAAAGAAATACTTCTTAACAAAGCCTTTTTCTGTGCGGCACTTAAAGATGATGTTCTAGAAAATGATGCTTGAGGTGCAGTAGGAGAAATAGTTTTAAAATTACAAGAAGCTAACAGATGCTTAAAAATATCGCTTACCCTTGGGATAGAACGAACCTCTTGATCAAGCCTAAATTCAAAGCAATAAGTCGACTCATTGATACTCTTATCGGAATTTCTCATTCCAAAAACATTCAATGTAGCAAAAAAGAAAAATCCATAAAAAAATTTTCTGCAAAACACAAAAATCTCCTTATATCATTGGTAATATTTAAACTCAAGTCATAGACTCACGGTTTTAAGGCTGTGAGGCTATGACCTCTTCGCCAAACTCAGAACACACTTTAACGTTAGTAATTGCACATTTATCCCCAACTTTAAAAACGTAAGTGTTCTACATGGAAAAACAAATTATTCAAAAAAGCTTACTTTTTTCCAAAAATCCAATTTCCTATGGTCAAAATTATATTCACGCCCATTGAAACCCACTGTACAAAACGGTTTTTACTCCCCTCCATCTGAGTAAATCGCTTATTCTTTTTATACAAAATAATAGCAATCACGCTAGAAACAACAGCAGAAGCAGTCGTACAAATAACGGTTACTATAGAACCTGTATTTTCCCTGATCATCTTTTTTATTTTTGCCCACCGAGAAATACTCGCTACCCTACTAACACCTTCTTGCACTTTAACTCGTCCTGTCTTAAAATCATCTTCACTTAAAGTAAGTACCCTAAAGGTTCCATCGTTTTCTGGCAACCTAAGCAAGGCATCCATAAAGGTAACGTTAACTACATCTTCGAGTTTCCGAATAGATAATCCTGCGGTTTTTTCTGCAAGTGAATGTGCCCAAGCTTCAGAGCAATTTACGGACAAAGTTTTACTCCTAGAAACCCCTAATTCTTTTATTAAGCGAGCTATGATTCTTTCTCGGGCAGGCATGTTTGGAAGTGGCACTTTTAATACCTTGGTATTGTCAGCTCTGTCCTGAAATTTTGAACTTATTTGATCAATATGATTCGTTGACCAAACAAGAATAAAATTTGGCTTTTTCTTGATCATATCAATCATGGCTCCTACAGCAGCGGCCCTATTTCTGTTAACGTGATCATTATCCCCACTTTTTCCAACCAAAGCATCTGTCTCGTCTAAAACAACAACGCATGGAGTTCCATCATCAAGAAGTGGAGCAATTTCCTCCCCTAAGTTTGTTTCTTCAGACCTTCTATACATAGTGCCAAGAAACCCCGAGTTAACAAAAACAAGCTTCACCTCTAAACCTTCCTGACCATCTAATTTTTTGGCAATCATTTTTCCAAGTGTAGACTTGCCGGTTCCGTTTGGCCCATGTAAAACAACTATGCGGGACAAGAACCGACTAAATGGCTCACGAAATGCATCAGCTCCTAATTTCTCGTAACTTTCAATAATATTTCTCACCTCCAAAGGAGCAAGGCTATAAACAAAATCTGAAAATTCCTTTGTCATTTTAGGCTTCTGAAGCATTAAAGACGATTTGACAGGTGTTTCATGCGTTCTCTGAGAAGCAACAGTTGGATAAACGATAGTTGCAGCAATATCATCTTTAATTCGAGCTTTAATATCATCTGGAAGCAAATCCTCGTCCAACGGAGGGCTATAATCCCCTTCCACAGCCATATCTTCCCCGCCTTTCTCCTCAACCTCACCTTCTTCTTCCACTTCTCGTCGAATCAACTCATTCAGTTGATCGTCAGATAATCTGCTAGGTTCCTCATCAGCTGGCCCCCTTCTTGCTGATTTTGCATTGCCACTACGAAGTATTTTTTGAGAAACCGCTAAAGCTCCTTGCACTTTGGCAGCAGCCTTAGATTTTCTTTTCAGTGTTTTTTTACCACCTCCGCCTGCTCTTTTTTTGAGAGCAGAAAAACGCTTTTGCTTTTGCTGATTAAGGTATTGAATAATCCCATCTTTGACATCCTCTTGAAAAGATTGTTTAGCATAATCAACCGGAGTCAAACCCTCTCTATCTTTTTCCCATGGATTTACATTACATTCGTCAACAAAAAAACGAACAAGGTCAAAGTGCCCCTGATACGCAGCATAATGAATAGGCTTTATTCCACGCTTATTTTCTTCATTTGGGTTAACATTTAAACCTTTAATAAGAAAACGCGCAACATCCAAATGTCCACACATTGCAGCGTAGTGAATTGGCTTGAAGCACCCCCTAACTGTTTTTTCGTTCTTGCTCTCAGGGTATTTTTCAGCAAAATATTTAACAGTTTCTACTTGCCCACTCGCTGAAGCACAGTGAATTGGCTTCAAACCATCCACAGCGGTTTTGCTTGGATCAACACCAGACGCAATTAATGAGTGAACAAAGGCTAAATCGCCATTTGCAGCCGCATGATGAATTGGTTCCCACAATTTTTTAGTTTTTTCGCTCAAACCTCTCTTCCGAGAACTATTTCTGGCAATCCCCTCCATGGTCCAAACAAAATTATTAAACAAAAATGTTGAGATGAAAACAAAAGACAAGAATGACTTTTTTGTACTCTTACTCATAATAAATATTCCTTCTCATTTGAGTAAAAAAATAAAAATAATTGAATCAATAAGTGCTTTGATTACTAGATATTCTCGACCTTTTTGAACAACATGTACTACTCTTCCATTTTTGCAGCTGCTTACTCTACATTGAAACATAAAAAATGTTTCTGCTTACCAATAAAACACAATTGATAGCGCTTGTCAAACTTTATTTTAATATTTTTATAAAACTTTCCAAGTGAATTTTGGCTTTTATCACCAGCAAACCTTATTATTCTATTTGGAGAAATTATGAGATAATAGAGAATAAGCTAGACTCAAACAGAAAAATTACACAATTTGATTGGTAATTTCATAATTTTAACAGAACGCAAACCTATTTGACTACCGACAACCAGCTCAATAGTACGTAATAAAGAGGCTAATTCAACCAATTTAAAAAAATTTGTTGCTTTTCTGTTAAAAGCCTTATAATGAACTATGATTTAATCGTATTGGAAAAAAATCAATATGGTTGTTGAAATTTTTAAATGAGGTTTCTCGATAAGCAAACCTTGTTTCTAACAAATTAAGCGCAATTTGGAAACTGACAACTTCCAAAAAGCATTAAGCATTATTTGTCAGAACCTATTAAAAAACAAATAGAAGAAATATGGGAAAAAACGAAAAAATTGATCCAAAAGCTGTTAATTTTTCAAATTTTGAGAAAACAATGAACATAGATGAAAAAATTAAAGAAAAGGAAAAACAATTAAATGAAGTTAGCAATAAATGCAAAAAACACTTGTGCCTAACACCTCTTAATCTTGGCATACCTCCGAAAGAACTATTCCTAGACGAAGCAAAAAAAGATTATGCCGAACTCATTAAACTTGAAAAAGAATATTTAAAATTATGTGAAGAACGTTATAATCAAAAAAAGAGAAAAGATTAAACCCTAAAAAGGGGAGCCGGGTGAAGCTTCCGACTTCGCCAAGGTGTAACTTGCCCTGAGCAAGGACGAAGGGACGGACAGGTTGCCCTGCCGGCAATGGAGACAATTTAAAAAACATTTGCTATTACTCCTAAACCAAATACACTTAATTTCTACGTTACAAAAAACCACTTTCAAAAAAAGGCCTGTATTATAAGTAAAAAAATATGACCCATTTTCAAAAGGAAGAATGTGACAATTAAAAGAACTCTGCTACTAACATCATTATTTTTATTTTTAATACATGCACCTCAAAAATGCATAGCAAAAAAACAAAAAGATACAAAAGCTCAATACATAGAACTAAATCAAGCTATGAGAAACAGAGATATTGCTGCTTTTATAAGTATGGGACTTACACTTGTATCAACCTTTACTACTGAAAAAACAAACACATTCGGCCTCATATGTGCAAGTATTTCTTTTTTATTTTTATCAATAACAGAAGCCTGCAGAGTTAAAAAAATAAAAAAGCAGATCGAATCAGCTAATAAATCAAAATAAAGAACTATCTATTATATCCTTTACTTATGAAAAAGGTTTATAAAAAAAGCAAATAGTAAAAAATATTTAAAGAAATTTTTTAAGATAAAATCAGAGTTTTTCATTAAGAAGTTCTGCTAAAGAATCTAAATTGTTTGCGCTAATCAATTTGTTATATCTCAAATATTCTTGCAACAATAAAACAAATAGGACAAGTGTTTAAAAAACTAAAACTGCCCAAAGATATACTTCAACAGTTGACATACACACTTAACGAAGTCCACCAGGAAAAAATTGAATTTTACAATAAACACTTTGATAGTCTTACCAAAAAACACAAAGAATTAAAGAAAATGATGGACAATCTCTATGAAGACAAACTCAAAGGGAGAATTACTGAGAGCAAGCATGACAGGTTTTACCAAAAATTACGCCAAGACTTAGAAGATGTAAACAGTCGATTAGCAAAACTAGAAGACGCTGAAAACAACTACTACATTACGACAAAATACTTACTAGACTTATCAAACCGAGCATATGATTTATTTGTAAGTTCAGAAGTTGAAGAAAAGCGGCAATTAATCAACCTTGTACTTTCGAACTTGAAGATTGAAGGGAAAAAGGTCTTCTACGACGTGAATAAACCGCTTGATGCGATAGTAAATTACCAGGATGGTAAACTATGGCGTCCCATATCGGACTATCTTAGAACTTTCTTACTCGAAAATTTTGATCTCAATCTACAAAATATGCAAAGGGTTTTTCTAGTTTGAAAACTGAATCAGAATTTACTTAAAATTATCCTAGGTACAAATAAACTCATTTGCATAGCAATACCCTATTGAGCCGCATAACTCCACCCCATGGCACAATGCTTCTCAAGGTTGTATCCTCTACAAATATGTGAAATACTCGGAATTACTTCTTTACATCCAAGTTTTTTATAATAATTGATTGCAGGAATATTTTTCTTAGGAGTCAACCAAACAATCTCCTTAGTTTTTGGCAACTTCTCAAATATAGAAAGAATTAATTTTTTTCCTATTCCCTGATTACGATATTCATACTCAACTGCCAAAATAGCTCCATAGACAACTTCGGGCTGCACCTCTTGTGTAAACATTATACCGCCCACAACTTTATCTATATTTTTTGCCACAACAATATAAAAGGGCCGCTTAAATCCTTCTTCCCTTTTTATAATCTTCTCAAGAAAATTTTTAAGAAACTTTTTATCTGAGTTTAACCCATTTATATTGGAAAAAGAAAAACTAAATGAATCAACAAAAGCAGTCATTAGCTCCGAAAAATCTATGCTATTTCTTGTTATTTCTTCAATATTTATAGAAAAAAATCTTTGACCTTGTCTCGCACACAATCCAATAGAAAAAAACGCAATAACTGTAAAAACAATACATAAATACAAGCTATACATTCTTATATTCTGGAACACAATAATACCTCTTATTTAAGTACAACAAAAAACATATCGTATTAGATAAACGTAATGCATACTACACTTTTTTAACGCACTTTAGCAATCAATATTTCTTTATTGGCAAAGATAGATGTGTCATTCTGTTTTTTCACTGATCTTAACTTTTTTACCTGGCAAAAAATTTTTCTTTGAAATCACAGCCTTCCCGGTTTGCTGCTCAATATCTTTTCGGGTTCTACCAGCAACGGCACCCCCATCTTTTGCATCTTTTCTTAATTTTGCTACCCCTTTTGAATCTCTTTGTTGACTCAACTGAGTTGTGGTAGCCTCTCCAAGCATGGCTATAATCAATTCCAAGTCAGTCATATGATCGCGTAGATTTTCTTTTCGAAGATCTTTAAGTTTTTTATGTTCGCTAACCGTCAGATGAAAAGCCCCCTTCATAATGTCATTTGTTAGTATTGCATAGTCAATTGGTTTTTTCGCTCCCCTCTCTAACCACTCATCCGTTAATTTGTGACGAATTGCAGTGCTACGCAATCTTTTCTCAATCCAATCTTTGCCATAACCCTTTTTTTCATAAATACTTTTAACCCTTTGAATACCAAGCTCAGGATTTTCAATTTCATCTATGCGTTCCTTTCCAACCCTTGCCAACCATATTTTAAATGGTTCTACCTTGGAAGAGGGAATAGATTGTAAAATACGGAACATACCTTCGGTGTTAGCACAATCAGTTTTACGTTTTTTACCATCTGATGCTATTAACTTCAACCCGTGACAAAATGTCACGACTTCACTTCCCTCGGCAATAAGTCGTTGTTTAAGCTTTCTCCAATAAGCACCGGGGTCTGAGCTTTCTACCAAAACCGAACATACGTCTATAACTGAAAAATACCAATCGTTATTAAAAAATATTTTACGAACTTGTTTGTTATTAAAAATTGAGACTTTTGTTACTTCATTCATTGTCATAATTCCTAGGCTCTGGTAAAAGCATAATTTTATTGATACTAATACAAGTTTACCAGAAGTTCACTGAAAATGCCACTTAAAGCCTCTTATAAGAGAACAAAAAAATTATTAATTTTGTTCTTAAAAAATAACAGAACCTGAAACTGGCCAAAACGAGTTGTTCTGAAATTACTTTTGCTATTTTTTCAAGTAATTCATATGGTCAAAGTATTTAAAGTTATATTTTGATTTTAAAAAAATAAACGTTATTAAAGGACCATGCCAGCCCATTCTTCGCTAATCCTAAAGGATTTAGCTACGAAGGGTAATCTTCGCATCTTGCTGTCAAACTTTTAACTAAAATTTATCATTAACTTTACTGGCCGTGCCAATCGTAGCTCGGAACGAGCGAAGATTGGCGTCCCCAGGGAGATTTGAACTCCCGTTTTCGCCGTGAAAGGGCGATGTCCTGGACCAGGCTAGACGATGGGGACGTATCAAAGAATACAAAAAAACGGCCAAAAGGCTGACCGCGCCAATCGTTCTTCGTCAAATGAGCGGAAGAAAAATGGCTTGCCATTCGTAGCTCGTTTCGAGCGTAGAATGGTGAGCCGCGTTGGACTCGAACCAACGACCCACAGCTTAAAAGGCTGTTGCTCTACCAACTGAGCTAGCGGCTCACTTCTTTCAAATTTTCAATATCAAAGTATTTACATTAGTTAAATTATATATTTTCCACTAAATTGTCAAGAGAATAGATAAATTTTTATCAAAAAACAACCTATTTAAACCAAGAGCACATAAACAATCATGCAAAATATCGCAACACTGACAATATCCATGAGCGTTGCTAAAAAGGGTCCTGCTGAAAAGGCCGGATCCATGCCCAATTTCTTAAGCCCAAGAGGAATTAAACTTCCAAGAATAACCGCAGCCATAACTGTAACCCCAATAGTCAAGCCAACAGAAAAACTTGCCATCAAATCTTTTGTAGTAAACCAAGCTCTTACAATTGCAGTACCCCCGAGAATAACTGCCAGCCCCAATGCAGTGAGAACTTCCCTTTTTAAAAACCTAAAAGCATTTCCCTTGTGAATCTCTCCAGAAGCCATACCCCGAACAACCAACGTTGAAGTTTGATGACTTGTATTTCCTCCGGTACTCATAAGCATCGTGACAAAAATAAAAAGTGAACCTAGGCTTTTTTCATACGAATGCAAAATAATACTTGATATAGACTCAGCTAACATCAATACAACTAAGATATTACCTCTTTTGTATAAAATCTTCCAAAACGGCGTCTCAAAATAGGTATGCTCCATAGGAGCCAAAGCTGCCATTTTTTGAGCATCCTCATCAGCTTCTTTTACAATAACCTCAACCAATGTCTCACTCGGAATGACACCCAAAAAATAATTATCTTTTCCAACAACAGGAACCGTCATTAACCCATAATGGATCATCTTTTTTGCAATAACTTCTCTATCTTCGTCAGCTTGAGCAACAATCTCATTTTTACTCATAAAGGTCGATATACGTTTTTTTGGGGAATGCATCAGAAGATCCTCCAAATGTATATGACCAATCAATTTGTGTGCATCATCGGTAACATACAACTCACGATGAATCTCTTGTCTTGGTTTTAATCTCTGCAAAAGACGAACTGTTTTTTCAACCGTAAAATCTTGCAATAGACTCAGAACATCGATATCCATGATGCCACCAGCAGATTCTGGATCGAATTTCAACAGAGAAATAACCTTTTCTCTTTCTTTTCTATGCAATAAATGAAGGTATTTTTTAAGATCTTCATCAGAAAAATAATCAAACAAATCGGTCAATTCGTCAGTGCCCAATGCCCGCATTACTTCTAGCTTGTCCTGGTCACTTAAAAAGGCTAAACTTTCTGCCTGCTCTGGAACAGAAAATTCCTCAAAAACCTCATTACGTATAACTTTTGGAAGCTGAGAAAATACCTGCATCGCACTCTCTTTGTCGATGCTATCCAAAAAATCCGCAATATCCACTGGATGAAACTCAAGAAGCTCCTTCCAAAGCGTCTCACCTAGCGGTGAATCTTTTTGTATCACAACCTCTAAATTATCTCTTATTTTACTTAATAATTTTTCCCTGCTCATGAAAAATCCCCCAAAATAATCTATTAGACAGTCTTTCCACCACGACTCTACCTTTTTCTTGCAATAAAAACAGGTTTAAAAACAGGTTTTATACGTACTATTTTATACTAAATAACTGGCAATGTCCATTTGACTTTAAGAGCATATATATTTATCCTTAATATAAAGGGGTATTTGAAAATATTTAATAAACTGAAATCGCCAAGAATTCTTCTTTGTCCCTTTTGCAAGCACCTTAAAAAGAGTAAACTATAATAAAAAGTACACGTATGACGCGTTAAGAAACGGAGAATATTCTCGATGGAGAAAATAGAGGTTGCCAAACCAGGTTCAATACACATATTTGAAGTAAAAAGCCATGAGCAAGGACTGCGCTTAGATTCTTTTATCGCACAACAGTTTCCCTCTTATTCAAGAAGTTTTTTTGAAAAACTTATAGAAAGAGAGCGGGTAAAACTTAACACAAAAATAGTTAACAAAAAAAGCACACCACTCAAAGCGCACGATACTATTGAAATTACATTTCCAGAACTGAAAAAGGAAACAGTAAACTTTAAAAACAAACTAGAAAACCTGAACGTAAAAATTGTATACAAACACAAACATTTTTTTATTTTAAGCAAACCAGACAACCTTATGGCACACGCACCACATCCAGAAAGTACCGCGGTTACATTAGTAGATTGGGTACTTGCAAATCTTTCTGATGTTTCACATGTCGGGTTTGACGATAGACCGGGAATTGTTCATAGATTGGATAAAGATACAACGGGACTTATCATAATCCCAAGAAACAATTGTTCACATGCATATTTTTCAGAGCTTTTTAAAGAACGAAAAATAAAAAAAACATACCTTGCAATTGTCAAAGGTCATCCAGATAAAGAAGGTGAAATTGAACTCGATATTGCAAGAAATCCATTTGATAAAAATAAAATGACACATGTCACCAGCGGGAATATATCAAAAGTGAGAGGCAAAATAAGAAAAGCAAAAACATCATTCAACGTACTGGAATATTTTGATGAATATTCATTAGTTGAAGCAAAACCGGTTACCGGCAGAACACACCAGATAAGAGTTCACTTTGCTGGCATTGGACATCCCATCTTGGGCGATCCGGTATATAATGAAAAATCTAAGCTCATTGCAAGACAAGCACTTCATGCTCATAAATTAGAGTTTACATTTGAAGGCGAAAAAATTATTGTAACTGAAAATCCACCAAAAGACTTTCAAGCCGCGATTTCTTTATTGAAAAAAAATAATTGTTAAAATTTTTCTTGCTTTTTCTGAAAAAGGTAATAGCATGAAAAACGAGCTAAGAAGGAATTGTAGTAGTGAAGCACTACCCAAACCGACTAAGCTCTCTTTTCTTATTTCTCTATTTTTTCGATTTTCTCTGCCTTCTGTTGCGAAACACATAACACAAGTTGTTACGCATATGATCAAAACGGTTAATGTATTTTTTTATCAGATCAGCATCATCTAAAATGAGCACATTTTCTTGATTTACCTTGTGTGCAGAATAGGTAAAATTAAATGACCCAGTCCAAAGCAGTGATTTTCCAAAAATATTTTCCCCAAAAACAATAAATTTATTATGCATAATATTTGAAAGATTAGCCTGCCGACACTTTGGAGCTTTATACACAAAGATATCTATCCCCTTACCTCGTAACATATGTGCAATTTTTGCACACCGCTTTTTGATACCATTCGCATCAAAAACAATTTCAACAATAATGCCTCTTGCTTTCGCTTGCATAATTGATTTTACAATTTCATAATCGGTCAATAAAAACGCCGCCATACGAATACTGGTTTGTTCTTTTCCAATTAACTGTTTGAGCATATCAAGAACATTATCATCCGGTGCAAACAACACCTGATGTATGCCATGTTCAGTCGGCTTTAAAATATCTTCAACGCTCTTTGCGCTTTCAACGTGAGATTTTTTGATAAGGTCTTGCGAGTCAACTCCGACAACAAAATGAGTTTTACCAAACGACTCTGGAAGGCTAACACTAGAACATAGATTAAACGATAAAAATAACAATAAAAAATATACAAAAAAGAATCTGCGCTTCATACTTGTTCCTTTCTTCAGTAATATTCCTCACCAATGGTATTCACGTTCAAGGATTTCAAAGTACGGGTTAAATGTAAACAATTTCCCTCGCTTTTTTTTATTTTCTCTTTCCAGAAACCCCAATTCAAGAAAATCCAATATTATTTTATTCGCTGTGTTGTAAGATACTGCAAGTTCTGTGCTTAAATCTTTCACACGTATAATTGGACGATCAAAAAAAACAGGAACTGCCTTAAGCCTTGTTTCACGAACACTACTAAACCTTTCATCCTCTGAAATAATGTTTATAATTTTTTCTTCTAGTTTTTCTATATCGCTTGCTCGCTTACATGAATCTATACAGCTATCTTTTACCACCGTAAGATAATATTTTATCCACGATTCAAAGTCCCCTTTTGTTCTTACACCATCTAACAATCCATAATAATCATAAGGGCTCTTTTTGAAATAATACGAAGGATAAATTATAGGTTCAGATAAAATCCCAGCTTCAACTAACATCAAAACAATCAAAAGCCTCCCTATTCTCCCATTCCCATCTAAAAAGGGATGAATGGTCTCAAATTGCACATGAGCAAGTCCTGCCTTGATCAGTGGAGGCAATGTTTCATCCGTATTTATGTACGTCTCAAGCTCAGACATCATATGAACAACCTCATGTGCTGGTGGAGGCACAAGATTGCCAACCTTTACTGTTTGCTTTCGATAATTACCAGGGTTGGCTTTATAATCATCTCCTATCTGCATCAATTCTCTATGCGCATTAAGAATCACCCGTGTGGAGATAGGCAAATTATCTTGTTTAATCATCCTTACAGAGGATTTAAGCGCTTTTGTATAATTCATAACAAGCTGAACATCTTTACTCGGCCTTGTGGTAAGCAAAGGCTGCGTAAACATATCAAAAAGAGTTGTATGAATTCCCTCAATCGCAGAAGACAGAAGCGCCTCCTTTTTGATATACGCATTTATAAACCGCTCTTTATTTGGTAACTGTTCTGTCATTTCATTTAATTTCCCAAGCTGAAGCATTGCTTGACCATACAATTCTATAGCTTCAGCGTCCATATTAAAAGACGGATCTTTGGGCGGTAGTGGATAAGGGACAAAAAAATTTATATTGCCAATGGACCTATAAACGCCTGATTTTCGCATCTAATCTCCTTTTTTCAACAAAAAACTACACTAGTGAATTACTAGGATTTATCATAACTTGTTATTTCATTTTTGTCAACCAAAATGAAATAACAAGCAATTTTTTGGCTCCTTATTTCATTTCAAGTCTTAAAATTGAAATAACAGAAGTAAAAATCATGACTTATTTCAGTCGTTAAAACTTCCAGCGCATTTCAACATCACCGCCAATATCGCCATTTTCACGTCGAAACCCTCTGGCAGAAACATCATCAGAAAGCAGATATTCTATCTCAAAACGAGTATCTTCTGAAAGACTAAAGTTCTTTTGCACAAAGGCGCGCCATCTATCGTTTATATCAACCTCTATCGCACCACGCAGGCCACCTCGGCCTGTTTGATCGGTAAAACTTGGCACGATATGAACATTTCTGAATGGTTTTAAAAACTTTCCAAAGTAATTCTTTTTGCCTACCTTAGATTCACCCGAACCAAACAAAGAATCTTTTACCTGCTGCATAATCAATGCAGGTGCAACAACATTTAAAGATTCTTGCGCAGAACCTGCAATAAGCAAAGCAAAGATTTGTTCTTCACTGAGACTTGGAGAAGACTCTAGCGAGATCTGATAAGTGGAAAAAGATCCAGTTATAGCCATGGTTACGTTATATTTATTAATTTTATTTTTTGCAATCAGTTCGACAAGCGGATCTTGCGATTGATGTGGTAAAAAGTAAATAGAACCTTTTGAAATATTAAGTGGCTTGTAAGGAAAGGCCAATGTCCCTGAAATAAAATCTATCTTACCTTCCAGGTGTGGCTCAAATAGTTTATTCTTTACAAACAAATTGACCCGTGCCCCTGTTTTTAAAAAGGGCATATTAACCCGAGCAGGGTTTTTTGTAATCACTGAAATGTCGCAATCAATACCACGTAAAAAGGCATTGCCTATTTTGGTATAAGTGTTATTTGCTACTTGAGAAAAGATATTTCGCTTCAGTTGAGCCCTTTCTATGATAGTAAGGCCTTGTAATAAAGCATTTGTTTCTTTCTTTTTTGAAAATAATAATCTTCCGGAACATAACGCAAAAAGGTCATTTTTCCAGTTTACAAAGCAATTATCAAAAATAAATGGTACATACAAAAATACCGGGCTAAATGATGTATCGTAACGCAATACTCCATTTTTGCAAGTTACCCGACCTTTATGAAGATCTGCCTGCGCACTGCTTACAATTACTGTCTTTATATTTGGATCAACCTTGCAATTAATTTTAAAAGTATTTAAAAAATTATAAAAACCAGGAAAACTAGCAGAGCCATTCTTGAACGCAAGCTGACATAAAAACTGATCATCTTTGACCATACCATACAATTTTATATCACCTTCACCTTGAATATCCAAGCCAAGGTATTCTTTTGCTAGCAATTTTAAAAAAGGAAATTTTATAGACGATGAAAATTTATTTGGATCTTGCTCCAAGACACGCAAATGACACACGTCATCGAGAGATTCATCGGTAAGCGTAAAATTCTTTATGCGTATGTGTGGGCTAATCAACAAATCGAGATTATACTTTTTCATATTCATGCTACCATGCATATGAAAAATATCTTGCTCAAAAATAATATCAGAGCAAACATCAATATGCTGCTCTAGCTTGTCATTAAACGCAAAACAGCAATAATTACCATGCCAACATCCTACATTGTCGCAAGTAACTTGGAGTTTTGCTTTTTTTGGAGAAACTTTCCAGTCAGGCAAAACAGAAATTTTTATATCGGTATCGTTGGCAACATTACAAGAAAATATATTATCCTTCTGTGAAAAATTAAAACCACCATTAACAATCACTCCATCGGTACGCGCAAGTGACACAAATCCTTTATACTCATCTGATATTTTTTTACATGCAATTCTACCAAAAGAAAAAAGTTCGTGTGACTTATAGCACACATCTTTAAAAATTACAGAACCTGAAAAACCTGATGCTATAGGTCCAAACTCACTTGATAACTTAACACGACATTTGCCCGATAAATCATGAGAATCATGAAACAAAAATCCAAAAACATCACCCAAACTGCTCTCAAGATTTCCTTCTGCGAACAATGTTTCACCCAAGAAATATAATTTTATTGGCGTTATAGAAAACGTTTTATCCTGACTCATAACAGAAAACAATCCTTGATCATACGACCAATTACCCGTTAAAAAACAAGTCTTGTTTCCACTCAAAAATTCTGCGGCAAAAGAACATTTACTATCCAAATCAACATACAAATTGCCAGATTTTTGCTCCACGCTAACACTTACATTTCCGGATAATCTATCAATAATTTTTTTTGCATATACAGAAACATCTCCATCGGAAAATAACAGTTTTGTTTTGTACACTCCTGACATATTTTTTGTCATACTTGAAAAATAAATATTTGCACAAGATCCTACAAACTCATCTACTATACGCAACGATCCATTTTTTATCCCAAACGATTTTAAAAGTATGGGCACACATAATGTCGGACCATTGAAAAATGACATCAGATGTGGCAAAATCGCAAAACCATGTTCTGCAAACAACGAATGTACCGCAATATCACCAAACGTAATATATAGCTCTGCAGCGCCCGATAAAAAAATATCTCGCCATGCAAAACCGATCTCAACTGAATCGCCACTCCATGCAAAGGATGAACCTTGCGATTCGACTTTTATTCTTTTGAATCGTATCTTCGGGTAAAAAAGATTTACATAATCAATACTACACATAACACTACAGCCAAGTGATGCACGTAAATGATTTTCCAAGCGTTGCTCAAGCATCTGCTTGAAGCTATCATCATTCTGGATTGCAACAAACGATATAACAACTCCAAGAAAAAGTGAAAATGAAAATTTTACGGTAAAACGCATGAAACTATGTTTTTTTGAATCTGTCATGTAATTGGAATCCACTTTCCATGATATGCATATTTCCTTAGATACGAAGCCTGTGCAACACTACAACTCATTGCATACATAACATGCTTTGCTTTATCGGTTATGTAAATCGTTCCAGATTTTATTATTCCGGCCTTATTGAACCTAACTTTTTTCCCTCTAAACGTAATAGATTTGGTGATTATTTTCTGAGGAGCACTTGGCGGACCTTTCACGTCTGGCAACACGCCAAAAACAACTTGACTTGGAAGCGTAAAAACTCTTTTCCCGCACATGTATCGGTTCTTTTTTACGTCAAACTCCAACACCTGTTCCTGCCCACTGACCATGGCTGTTTTTTGTAGGTATCTAAACACAGTATACATTTTATCCAGTTCAGCCCTTACCAAGTATCGATTTAAAAATGATGTATTTGCAATCACTAATCCAACAAGCAAAATAAAAAGAGCCATAGAAACCATTACTTCTACAAGAGAAAAGCCTCTACCTTCTCTTTTCACCTTTACTACCTTATTCTTGCTCAATTATATCAACTGTCGCTACCGAAAGTACTTCTTCAACGGTTGTCAATCCATCTTTGATTCTTCGAATACCATCATCGAGCAGTAGTGTCATTCCATCTTTTATTGCTTGATTTTTTATGAGAGATGCATCTGACCGCTCCATGGTAAGCTTTGCAATACCAGGGGTCATTTCCATTATCTCAAATATTGGCAAACGACCTTTGTACCCCATATTGTTACACTCTTCACAACCATTTGCTTTGAAGAATTTTATTTTTTTTGCTGCACTCTCAGTTAATCCTAAATTTTTTATAAGCTCTAACGCTGGCTTATGTTCCACCTTACACAATGGACATAATTTCCTTACCAAACGTTGTGCACAAACCAAGACAATCGTAGAGGATATTAAAAATGGCTCAATACCCATGTCTATCAATCGTGTAACCGTTGCTGGCGCACTGTTTGTGTGTAACGTACTAAGCACCAAGTGTCCCGTTAACGCTGCCTGGATAGCAATTTGTGCAGTTTCTTGGTCACGAGTTTCACCGATCATAACAATATCAGGATCTTGACGCAAAATAGAACGGAGCGCTGCGGCAAATGTCATTCCTATTTTTGATTTAACCTGGACCTGTGACACTCCTTTCATTTGATACTCAACAGGATCTTCAACCGTTATTATTTTCACATCCGAGTCATTTAATTCATGTAAAATAGAATACAAAGTTGTCGTTTTACCCGAACCAGTTGGACCAGTCACATAAATAATGCCGTTCGGTCTTTGTATGTTGCGCCACACTATGTCAAAATCCCGCTTACTTAATCCAAGCGATTTAACCGGAACAAATGATCTGGTTTTGTCCAAAAGACGCATCACAATACTTTCACCAAAACTAACTGGTAACACCGATACACGAATATCGATAGACTTGTTTGCAACTTTTATCTCAATTCTTCCATCTTGCGGAACCCGTTTTTCTGCAATATTGAGTCCTGCCATAATTTTTAGCCTGGAAGCAAGAGCACCTTGCACGCGCTTTGGAGGGGTCATAACATTATACATAACACCATCTATTCTGTACCGCACCACAACCTCTTTTTCGTACGGTTCAATATGAATATCTGATGCACCCCGCTTTACCGCTTGCAAAAGAATACTGTTAACCAATTTTATAATCGGAGCCTCAGCAGCCATCCCCAAAAGATCTTTTTCTTCAATCTTTTCAAATTCTAAACCAGCTGCCTCCTCTTCCTCCAGCTCCTCGATCATCTGCTTTGCACCCTCAAGAGGGTAGTACCTGTTTATTGCATCAATTATTATTTTTGCGCTACTTACACAAGACTTTATGCCACCACCAAGAATAAGATTTAGTTCATCAACAGGCTGAAAATTCATTGGATTTGAAATAAGTAAAATAACTTGCCCATCAACCTTAATGGGAACAATAATATTTTCACGTAAAAACCGCAAAGGAACCTGCCCCAACAAGTCGACGTCTATCATCTTATCAGTAACTTTGGAAACATACTTTAAAGAAGCATGTTCTGCCAAAGCCCTTCCAATAGCTTCACCAGATGCAAATTTCTTTTCAATTAAACAGTCCTGAAAACTCTTCCCCGTTTCCTGGACCTCTTTCTGACATAATTGCAGTTGCTGCGTATTTATAACCCCGGCATTTACCAGTATATCCCCGATATTTCTTTGTGCCATAATCTTTTTCTCCAAAAGATTGATAAAAACATTTCTATACTCAGTATCTCTTACAGCAAAGAAAATATCAAATGAGAGAGGGATTATACAATACTTCTGCACTATTACCTGGATACCACCTGCTTGCTCAATCCTGACAATATGCTATTATTAACAATATAAATACAATATTAACCGCGTCGTATAGAAAGACCAATACAATGATGATAAAAAAAATTAAAATCAAAGCGCTGCTACTATCAATCGTATCTCTCATATTTATATCTGGCTGCTTGCATAAAAACACAAACAAAATAGAAACTAAAGTTCCCAAAAGAAAAATCACTGAAAAAGCAAAAAAAACTACCCAAGAAACTCCCAAAAAACGGGAGAAAAAATACTTCAGAGACCTAAACTACGAAGATCATAAAGAAATAAAAAGCAAGCTTATAGCAGAAGGTAGAAAAGAAACTGCTATCAAGCACATAGAAAAAATGATACCACTGTGTAACAGCATACAAGAAATAAGAGACTTAACGCTTGAAATAGCTGACCTGTATTTCGAAACAGGCGATCTTAAAAAAGCAGAAAATCTTTACGAAAGCTTTGGAGACTTGTATCCCGGTGATAAAAATATTGAATATGCAACATACAAGTCGATATTGTGTAGCTACTGGCTCACATTAGATACAGAAAGAGATCAATCAAAAACAAAAAACGCTATTGCTCAGTCTAAAAAATTCTTAGATCGATCAGACATATTCCATGAATATAATGATGAAGTTGAAAAAATACTGGCTGACTGCCAAGACAAGTTTTTGGAAAGCGAAATAAAAGTATTTAACTTTTACATGCATCAAGGCGACTACATTTCAGCAAAAACCAGACTTGCAAGCATAGAAAAAGAATTTTTAAAAGATATGCCAAGCGCAGAACCAAGATTAATTATGCTTGCCTGTGAATTTGCAGAAAAAATCAACGACAAAGCATTACTAGAGAAAAAACAACAAGAACTCAAAACTAAATTCCCTCGCCACAAAGAAGAAACATTGATTGTCGCAAAAAATAAAAAACCTTCATTCTTGGACAAATTCTAAAACTATGGATCGCAGATCACAACTAGGCAAGACAGGAGAGGAGATCGTCGTAACAATGCTTGAGCAAAAAGGGTTTTCTATCTTGGATAGAAATTATCGAAAACGATATGGCGAAATAGATTTGATAGCTTCAAAGGGCGATCTACTTGTGTTTGTAGAAGTTAAAATGAGAAAAAATCCAAAATTTGATTTAGAGTATTTAATCACTTACTCAAAACAAAAAAAGATAGTAACGGTTGCAAAGGAATATATTGCACGCTACAATCACGATCAAAAAACTTGCAGATTTGATGTTGCACTCATAGCAGGTACAAAAGAAAATCACAAGCTTACTTATATTCCAAATGCATTCGAAGCTATAGATTAGTAGGAGCGCCATGAAAGCATTTTTTCCAAGAGTACTTACGGCAATAGCCTTGCTTACTATATTTCTTTTTCTTTTTTCATACCCCCCACCTCTTGTAACTGCATTGTCAGTTGTTGCAATTTTGCTGTACGTTATATTTTTTGAATGGCAAAAAATAATCTCTTTCAAAAATAGGTTTTTTTTACCTGCAACAATAGTGTACCTGATTCTACCTGCAGCGCTGATTGCATACATGTGCGCAGACCATAGCTACAGAATGCTAATCTTTGTTATGGTGCTTTTAATTTTTGCTAATGACACAGGCGGATACGTTATCGGTTCATTGCTTGGCAAGCATAAGCTTGCGCCACGCATAAGCCCTAAAAAAACATGGGAGGGTTTTTTTGGCGGATATCTGTTTACTCTGACAATGTTATTCCTAATTTTTTATTTCAGCAAATCCCAATATTCGCTTCCATTTTTATTTTTATTTTCATTTTCGGTATCTGCCATTGCAACTACTGGTGATCTTTTTGAATCATTTTTAAAACGAAACGTTGGAATCAAAGATTCAGGTTCAATACTCCCTGGTCATGGCGGCCTTTTGGATCGGTTTGATAGCTTTTTGGCCGTTATCTTTTTATTTTTCGCCCTCAGACACTACCTATTAAAAATTTTTAATATTTAACGCTTTCTTCTTTTTGCCGGCCTTTCTTTGCATTTAGGTTCCACAGGGTTGAGAAGATTTGCAATTGTAATTCTTCTCAAATTTGCCATATTATCTTCTTTTCTTTTTCTTCCAGTGAGACCTCTCCTAACAGCTCGTTGTTGAATCATAGGAGCTGCAGCTTGCGCTTGAGGAGCCACCGCAGCTGGGGGCGCCGATGGTGTTATTGGGAAAACAAATGCTATAATTTCTATTGGCATAGGGAAGCGTAAATGTATATTTCTAACATGTCGCAAACTTACAAAGTCTTGCGCATTTATCGGCTTGGAAATATCAACATTATGATACTGTAGCAAATGCCTTCTCATTATATTTCTTTTAATAAGATTTGCACAATAAACGCATCCTGCTTTTCTTGGAAACGCCCTAACTACCTTTAAATGTCCTAGATTGAGATAGTCAGAAAATTGCATTCTTCTTTTTAAATTCTTTTTTTTAGGGACTTGTTGCAACTCATCATCGGACAATTTTTTATAAAAACTTCTATTAATACCAATCCCATGAACCGAAATCATATGCCCCTTCGCACTTCTACTAAAGTTTTTAAGTTTATTTTTGCAAAGCAAACATATCCACTCACTTTTATTTAAAATTTTTACATAACCTAATTGCTCCAGGAGTTTTGCCAATTTACTGTTTGATGGTTTAAGTTGATTTACAAAAATTCTATGCAAAGTCAAATGCTGAGCCCCAGTTGATCGCTTAGATAATATTTTATCACATATTTTGCACTGCATTCTGTCATCTGCTATATCCGTAAAATATTCTGACACTTGATTAGAACGAATTATTATTTGCTCTCGCTGCTCAGATTGCTCTTGCTGTTGGGGCACAGGTACTGGCACTGGAACTGGCAAAGCTACGGCTGATGGCACCAGCCGCCCAAACGGCCCTGGTTGCATTGCAGTTACGTTATTTGAAGCAATTGCAAATGAAATTATAAAGAAAAATTTTACATAGCTTTTCATTATGATCCTCCATAGATAAATATTTGGATTACAAAAACACCCTGAACTATAATCAGTGTAGCATCTTCTAGATTATTTGCAATCGCTTAATTTCTCTTTGAAACAATAAGACGTAAAAAGCACTTCCTAATCTACTTTTTGAGATAATCAACTAGATCTATCTGCAATATAGTTTCTGAACTTCCGGTTACCATATCTTTAACCGTTACTTTTTTCTCTTGTTGCTCATCTGGACCAATTATCAGGGCATATTTTGCGCCCATCTTATTTGCTTTGCGCATCATGCTTTTGACAGAATCGCCTTCCAGGAGAACATCTGCACATAAACCAGCATTTTGTAAATTATCAGCAATGAGTAACGCAAGAGTATATTGCGCATTCTCTATGGGCAAAATAACACTGAGAGCAGATTCTTGAGGTAAAGGCAAATTTTCTTTGACCGTTTCGAGTAACAACAACGTTCGATCGATACCTATCGCAGCACCTATGGATGGCTGATCTTTTTTTCCTCCAAGCTGAGAAACTAGTTTGTTATATCTTCCGCCAGCACAAAAAGCGCTTTGTGCTCCTAAGTTTTGACTTACAAATTCAAATACTGTTTTGCTGTAATAATCAAGGCCACGGACTAATTTCGGCTGTACTGTAAAAGAAACTGATAGTAATACCAACTGTTCTTGTAACGCACCCCATTCACTGTTGCACTCATCACACAAATTATCGGTTATTCTTGGAGCATCTTTGTACAAACTTTGGCAGTTTGGGTTTTTGCAATCAAATACACGAAGTATATTCTTTTCTTTTCTTATTTTGCATTCAGAACACAGCTGCTCAATAAGACCATCTAAAAATTTATCTAACACACCTAAAAATAACTCCCTGTCACTTGGACAGCCCAAGTAATTAATCAGTAAAGCATAATTATTGAGCATTAATTTGTCATGGAAGAATCTATCGAGCATCTTAATGAAATGCGCATCTTGAGCAATAGACTGAGAACCAACAATCTCCATGTTAAACTGGTGAAACTGACGATAGCGACCTTTTTGAGGACGTTCATACCGAAACATTGGTCCCCACGTATACACTTTCCACGGCGTTTGCTGCACACTATTTTCAATAAACGCGCGTATAACCGATGGAGTTGCCTCCGGCCGCAAGCAAATCCAATCTTCGTCTTTTCGTGCTTCAATGGTAAACATCTGCTTTGTAACTACTTCTGTTTCTTCACCGGTAGAACGCTTATACATCTCAAGCGGCTCTAAGATTGGAGTAGCGATTTCTGTAAAGCGATAGCATGAAAGATGCTTTTTTGCCTGATCAATAATAAAATTAAATAATGTCAAATCTAAAAAATCTTGCGTCCCTTTAATTTTTCTAAACATATTTTTAATCACCCATCTATATTTACATATCCGCAGTTATACACACTTAATTCAAGTCACTTTTCATATTCATGATACCACAGACAAAAAAATTTTAGAAAAATTTCAACTAAACAATTGACTTTAGAAAAATCAAAATGATATGAAGAAATGGAAGGTTGTTTTTTTAATCCTATCTCAAAAAGGAGAGATTATGAAAATTCACACAAGGTTACTGCTCTCAATGCTTATCCCCATATCGCACAGCGTCATGTACGTACACTGCGAAAATTGTGGATGCGGCTCTAGTTCAGCAACATGCGGGTATTGCACGCCAACCAGCTGCTACAGCTCATGCTGTAATTCATCCTGCTGTAATGATTGCTGCAGTAATTCATCAAAAAGTTGCTGCGATTGCGAATGCAGGGTTCACTCTCGCACAACATTTGTAGTACGGCCACAGTTTCAGGTCGGTTCACCTGAATATTTGACCGCGTACAGAGATAGAATGGATGCACGAGAAGATGGCCGCGGGGGAGCTTTACAGCTCACATTATTTGGAGGCAGATCAACAAAATCTGGAAAATTAGCATCATACTTCACCCCATATTGCAAAACATGCCTTTGGGCAAAAAGTACAAATCCTGATGGAAAAACAGACCTTATCGCGCAACATTTTAACGTAGATCTGCAAGAGCAAGATGGGCAAGAACAACTTTTTGCTAGCAAAATATCACTCTGCCCAAGAATAAGCACTATCGGCTTGGGTATTGTATACCGCCACAACTTACATAAAGCATTTAGCGACTGCTATGACCCAGAAGAACGGCATGCATGGATTGAAATATCAACACCACTCACACGAGTAGAAACAACCATGGGCCTTTCAGAATGTATCACCACAACAGCAGTACGAGAAGCAAGAACTGTGGAAGGACTCGATCAAACATTTTACACAAGCATGAAATCTGCATTCAATCAAAAGGCATGGTGCTATGGCAAAATAAACGGCTGCTGCAAATGTTCAAAAACCAGACTTGCAGATATCACATTAATGCTCGGATGTGAAGTGGTAAAATGTGACTCATGCTTGATAGAATCATACCTTGGAGTCCTTATCCCAACAGGAAACAGACGATGCGGAACATATGTTTTTGAACCTGTTGTTGGGCATGGAAAACATTGGGGCTTTGTAAAAGGAAGCCATATACTTGGAACATTGTGGAAAGACGACCAAGAAGAACGAATCCTACAAATGGCAACAGACATCCACGGACAGTATCTCTTTGAAAATGAAGAAATACGATCATTTGATCTCAAATGCAAACCATGGAGCAGGTACATGGAGCTGTACAAAAATGTAGAGCAAGCACAGGAGGCTGACGACTTAACTGATGAAAAAGCAGCAGGCCTGTTATCAATTCCTGGTATTAATGTGTTTACTAAATGTCTAAGTGTAAAACCAAGACTTTCACTCACCGCAAACACTTCATTCATTTACTCAAGCAAAAAATTTAGAGGTGAAATCGGTTACAATTTCTATGCAAAAGAATCGGAATGCGTAAAACTTTGCGGATGGAAAGAAGGACCAGCACTCAAAGCGGCAAAAGGCCAAGGATTCACCAACGGATTTAGAATGATAAATGTTAACTTAGATGAAAAAGCACCTGATCCACGCCCATGCCACGATCAATTTGACACAACTCAAGCAGTCGACAGATATGAATGCAACGTCATAAAAGCATGTGATATAGACCTAGAATCTGCAACACATCCGCACTTCTTCTCTCATACCTTCTACGCATCATTGGGTGCTCGTTGGGATGAAAAGGAATATCCACTGTTTGTCGACTTTGGCGGATCATACGAATTTGGATGCGAAAATATGATTCTCAACAGATGGACTGTATGGGCTAAATTTGGCGCTTCATTCTAAAATATGAAAAATGTTTTTAAAACCTTTCAAAAAAGGAAATCTATGAGAATAAAAAAAGTAACATTGCTCATACTCTCTTGCGGCTTTCTCATAAGCCAATGCTCGTACACAATGGAAAAAAAACTGGTACTGTTAGAAAAAGCACAAACGGTAGGTACTAGAGCAAAAAGATATATGGCTCTAATGGATGAGATAGAAAAAGAAATCAATGCAGGCAACGTGATACCTCAAAACATTATCAAAAAAGCAAGGCTATACACAAGAAAATACTGGAGAAAAAATAGAGGAAAAGCTAAAGGCAGTTATAAATATAAACAAGATCTTCTGGACCGCACAGAACAAAAAACCAAACGAACAAAACCTCCAAAAGCAAAATTTGGACCATTGGGTGATTACAAAGAATATATACAAAAACTTCCAACCGGAGCACTAATTAAAGAACACAAAAAAATTGCCCAACTCAAAAAAACTCCGGCCAACAAAATGAAGCTTAAAATAATAGATGAGGTAATGAACGAAAAGGGCTTGGCAAGATTACCTGGTATGGTAAAACCTCCAAGACCAGGCAATAGGCCTTTTAATGAATACAAACAAAACATAAAAAAACTTACAAATGCAAACCTACGCAAAGAACGCCATAGTCTTTTGAAAATCCTTAAAACAATAAAAGCAAAAAAACCTATCGATAACAAAACTCATCTTGTTTACAAAAAAAAGCTCAAAATTGTCAATGATGAAATGAAAAACAGAAACTTAACAATGCGCAAAAAAATAAAAATCACTATTCCTGAAGTCCCTTCGATTGACATATCTGAAATTCCTATTCCAAAATTAATAACAGACTGGCCAAAAATACCATCTCCAGGAAAACGCCTTAACAAATTCACTGCATACAAACAAAAAATAAAAAACTACAAGAAGGACGCTCTAATGGGTGAATTTAAAGCAATTCTCAAAGGATGCATTGCGGAGAACTCAGGAGAAAGAAGAGATTATCAAGAATTTATGAAAATACTCAGTGAAGAATTTAAGAGAAAGAAAATAAAGCTCCCAAAATTTCCAGGTGTCCTAGAAGAAGAGGAAGAACGGGTAGTCAGTCTCCCAGGACGAGAAGAAGAATTGGAAGAGGGAGAAGGACCATCCTCACCACCAACTCCACCAACTCTACCAAAACCAGGAATTGGGCCATTAGATAAAGAAGATTCTCCAAGGGAACTATTAAAAAAAGAACTAGAAAAAAGAAGAAAGCAAATGCGCGGCTAAAAGCCTTAACATCCTCATGAATATAAAAAGAGTCACCCTTACTGTGGTGGCTCTTTCTATTTAAAAATCATTATAACCAAAAAAATGTTTTCAAAAAAAATTATCTGATCTACTATACTTAAAAATTAAAAAACCTACAACCAACTTCAAGGAATAGAAAGTGAAGCCAACAGTTTTGATTACCGGTGGAGCAGGGTACATAGGATCTCATACAGCATACTTAATGGTCCAAAAGGGGTACAACGTTGTCATAGTAGATTCGCTCCAACACGGGCAAACATTTGATCATACATGGGCAACATGCATTACCGCTGACTTTGCAGATGAAAAAACTTTGAATAACATATTCCAAACATACAACATTAAAGCAGTTATACATTTTGCCGCATTTATTGAAGTAGGGGAATCGGTAAAACATCCAATGAAATTTTATGAAAACAACGTAGTAAAAACAATCAAGCTATTGCACACAATGCTCAAACATAATGTTAAAAAATTTATATTCTCCTCAAGCTGCGCTGTCTATGGCAACCCGGAATATATTCCTCTGACAGAAAATCATCCTAAAAATCCAATAAGCCCATACGGTAAAAATAAATTAATTGTTGAGATGGTTTTACAAGATTTTGAAAAAGCATACGGCTTGCAGTATGTATCATTGCGATATTTTAATGCGGCTGGTGCTATGCCACAATACGGTTTAGGAGAAAACCATAACCCCGAAACCCACTTGATTCCACTTGTGCTCCGTGCTGCAATAGAGGAAAAACCATTTTATGTTTTTGGCGCCAACCATGAAACAAAAGACGGCTCATGCGTAAGAGATTTTATTCATGTCTGGGATCTAGCACACGCTCATTGGCTTGCACTGGATTATTTGAACAACAAAAATATTTCAGACTGCTTTAACCTCGGCACAGGAAACGGCTTTTCCGTTACAGAAGTATGCAACGCCATAGAAAAAGTTTGCGGCTTTACTATACAAATTTTACATAAAAATAAAAGATTGGGTGATCCACCCATTTTAGTCGCTGAGCCAACAAAGGCAAAGCAGATCCTTGGCTGGCAGGCAAAATATTCAAGCCTCGAGCATATTATTACAACCGCATATCAATTTATTACCCAATATAAACCCAATTTTATCAGACAAAAACAATGCGAAACAAGCTAGTTTTACGGCGAAAACTTGACAAAATTTGAATTTAAAAAACCGCGCTGAAAGCATTTATTGAGATTATTTTAAAAAAAAATCAAAAAATTCTTGCAATTTGAGCTTTTACTTTGTTAGTATGAAGTTGAGGATAGAGAAAAAATTTTCTCTTTTGATTTTCTTAAGGAAAAGCTCTAATTTCTAGATTCGTAAGGATCTGGAAGATCATCTTTAATCTGGGTTTCGACCTTTGTGTGAGATGACCCAAGCTTAATCCTTAAGATAACAAGGAGAAAGCCCGACGGAGTTATTCCTGCCATGTACGGCCTGAATAGCTCTGTCGATTTTTTTATAAAAAATCTTTAATTTATCTCATGCAACATTTTTTGAATTTTTTACCTGAACCGCATGGACATGGATCGTTACGACCAATTTTGTCATCGACAACTCGTTGCTCAACAGAGCCACCCTCTTGCGCAGCCTCTTGAGAAATCATATTCAACTGTTCAAGTTCCTTTTCGCGACGCTCTTCAAATCCATGAGAATCAAAGTGTTCAAGATTAATATGGAAGAGATGATGCACAACATCACGTCGCACGTGCTTCATCATGTCTTGGAACATAGCAAATGATTCACGTTTATATTCGATAAGAGGGTTTTTTTGCCCCCAGCCACGCAGACCAATACCTTCTTTCAAATGATCAATATTGACCATATGTTGCTTCCATGCCTGGTCAATTGTTTCTAAAATCATCCATTTTTCAGCTTCTTTGATTACATCTTCTTTCTGTTGACTTCTAAACATTTCGTAACTTTTAAGAAGAAAATCAATCAAATCTTTTTTAAGAACTTCACTGTTGGACGTATCAAATTTTTGTTTTTGTAAAATCTCTACCGGAAAACCGACCATTCGAGAAACAGCTATAAACAGATCTTTAACCTCATCTTCTTTTGTTTTTCTTGTTGGGCAATATTCTGCAACCAGATTTTGGATCGCTTTTATGATAAGATCACGTATCAATTCATAAATATTATCTTCACCTGCCAAAACAGAACGTCTAAATCCGTATACAACTTTTCTTTGCTGGTTCATGACATCGTCATACTCAAGCAAATGCTTACGAATATCAAAGTTGTGTTTTTCTACTTTTTCTTGAGATTTTTGGATCGTCTTTGATACAAATTTAGATTCGATAATTTCATCTTCCTTCATACCAAAAAACTTCATACGATTTTTTAAAGTTTCACCCGCAAAAATACGAATCAGATCATCTTCTAATGAAATGTAAAATCGCGATTCTCCTGGATCACCTTGACGGCCAGCACGCCCACGTAACTGATTATCGATACGTCTACTTTCGTGCCGCTCAGTCCCTAGGATATACAACCCACCAGCTTTTAAAGATTCATCGGTTAACTTAATATCAGTACCGCGACCAGCCATGTTTGTTGCAATAGTGACATGTCCAGGCTCACCCGCATGCGCAACAATATCTGCCTCTCTGGCATGCTGTTTTGCATTTAAAACTTCGTGCGGAACTCCATTAACCGTAAAAATGTTACTTAAAAGCTCCGAAGTTTCAACCGCAACGGTACCAATCAATACAGGCTGACCGTTTTTATGTCTTTCTTTAATATCTTCTACAATCGATTTGTACTTTGCATTTTTTGTTAAAAAGATAAAATCTGACTGATCTTTTCTGATCAACGGTCTGTTAGTAGGTATAGAAAGCACATCTAATTTGTAAATTCTATGAAACTCTTCTGCCTCTGTCACTGCAGTACCGGTCATACCAGCTAACTTTTCGTACATTCTAAAATAATTTTGCAAAGTGATAGACGCCAATGTATGACTTTCTTTTTCTATGTCAACACCTTCTTTTGCTTCCAACGCTTGTTGTAAACCGTCACTATATCGTCTTCCGGCTAAAATACGACCAGTAAATTCATCAACAATCAAAACTTGTCCATCTTTAATCACATAATCAACATCAAGTCTAAATAATGAATGCGCTTTTAACGCCTGACTGACATGGTGCAAAATACTTAAATTTTCTACGTCATAAAGATTGTTAATCGAAAAGAAATCTTCAATTTTATCTACCCCAGACTCTCCAATATGAACCGCGCGAGCTTTTTCATCAACCTCAAAGTCTTCACCTTTTTTCAACCGCCGCGCCGCTTTATCTGCACGAACGTACAGTCCACTATCTTCCTCTCCTGCTCCAGAAATAATTAATGGGGTTCTTGCCTCGTCAATTAAAATAGAGTCAACCTCGTCAACGATAGCATAATTGAGCGGCCTTTGGACATAATCATCAAGTCTGAATTTCATGTTGTCACGCAAATAATCAAATCCTAACTCATTATTGGTTGCATACATGATATCTTTCATGTAAAGATCTTTTCGTTCATGATCATGCGTTGAGTTTTGCAATGCACCAACTTCCATGCCAAGAAAATTATAAATTGGCGACATCCATTCAGCATCACGCTTTGCTAAGTAATCGTTAACCGTGACAAGATGCGCACCTTTGCCCTCAAGCGCATTCAAGTACAACGGCAATGTTGCAGCCAACGTTTTACCTTCACCCGTTTTCATTTCAGCAATTTTACCCTGATGAAGAACAATACCACCAATTAGCTGTACATCGTAGTGACGTTGGCCCAATCGCCTTTTGGCTGTTTCACGCACAACCGCAAACGCTTCGGGCAGTATGGCATCAATCTTTTTACCTTTATCAACCTGCTCACGAAACTCATTCGTTTTTAACGCAAGCTGCGCATCAGACAAACTGCTTATATCTCGTTCTAGTTCATTAATTTTATGTACTAATGGCTGCAAACGCCTCAATTGCCGAGTATTATTTGTACCCATTATTTTTGCTAATATTTTCGCAATCATTTTATTTACTCCAAAAAATCTATTACTTACCTCAAAGCTAAGCTTAAATCGAAGGAGGATGATAAGTAAATCATCCAATAAATATTATAGCATAAAGGGCACAATTTGTAATTAACTAAAGGAAAATTGCAGTTCAGGTCAGGCAAGCAACCGTCATCTGACGCCCAGACTCCTCACCAGCACGACGATACGAGAAAAGAAGGGGGTTGCAGACCGTACAATCGTTATAATTCAGATTTATAGCCCCTTTTTTAATTCCAAGCTCCTCCAGAAGGGCAACATTGAACATTGGTAGATCAAAATATATTCCATCAGATCTACGCTGAATAACACGGTCAAGAAACTCAAATTCCTCAAAATGCTCAATAAAATCATCTGCAACCTTATAACAACATAATTTTGCAGACGGTCCAAAAAAGATTTTAAGATCCTCAAGTCTAGTATTGAAAGATTTTTGCATCTGATCTATCGTTTTAGACACAATTTGCTTTACAGAACTTCTCCACCCTGCATGCGCAACTGCAATAACCTGATTTCGTTTATCAAATAAAACAACTGGCAAACAGTCCGCCGTCATAATTCCTACACCAACACGCTTTACATTGGTTATTAAAAAATCACCTTCTTGCATAAAACATTTTAGCTTTTTAGCCTGCTCCAAAGAGTCTATAACCAAACCCTCTGCCCCATGAACTTGATGTAAAAAGACAAGTGCATCTAACTGCATAACCTTTTTCAACGCTGCAAACTGATCAAGTTCAAAAATTGCTTTATCGGCAGATAAATCTAAATAATCTTTTGGATAAATCTTATCCTTAGCATCACCAAAATATATTTTAAATAGGTGGTGATTATGAATTAACATACAATAAAACTCCTTTAGACAGGTTTTAGCAATTATTTATTCAATAATTTTATTGTACATAAATTAAAAAAATAAGTGAAAGGGAGGCTTTTGACAGCCAAATAAAAGTATTTTAGTTTTGATAAGACTTAAGCGCTTAGAGTCATTCATAAATATTACTAACCTTTTAAAACGAAAGGAATCATATGAAAAGACATATGATACTCACCTCAGCACTACTCATCTCCTTTTTAGCTCATGCGCATAATCCAATCGAAGAACTCACTGCTCGGTTTAAAGGATGAAATCACAATAACACTGAAAATTAAAAAGGGTAAAAACCACAGCAAAGATGTATGGCAATCTATTGTACAAAATACTTTAGAACTTCTTGAAAAAACGAAGATACTACAAAAAGAACAAACTCCTACGGTATTAGCCGATTTGGCATATGACTTTCTTAAAAAGAGTATGCCTTTTGTTGGCGATAAAAGTGACATCCATGGAGATTGCTCAATCGAATTACATTCTCGAGACAATTATGCACAAGTGAGATACACAAACTAATTTGTCGCATCAACAAAAGATGGGTACTAACCTACCCATCTTTTTTAACTTCTTTCAAGCATTTTTATGTACACTTTAGGTAACACGTAACCCAATATTTCTTGTACCTGTTTTGCATCTTGATCAGAAACCTTTAAAGCTCCACCTTCCCAGCCGTGACTTGCTTTATGTTTTTCTGTGAGACTACAATCATCAGTAATTGATTTTAGCGGGCATAACCAGTAAGAGCCTAAAAATCTCAAATTAACAACACCCCCACCACAGGACAAAACAAAACAAACTCTCATTTTTGGGTCATATTTTTTGCCGTCTACAATAGCCAACTTTGAAACCTCAAAACTTTCTACCAAAAATTCATTGTTTCTGTCGCGTGCCCAATAACTGTATGCATCACTTGTTCCTGCTGCATAAAACTTATTCGTAAAAATGGTCTTTAACGTTTTACCAAGATTATCTTTATTGACCATTATGATTCCTTTTCCCCAACAAGAATCGATTGGTTTTATAACCAAAATGTCAGAATCAAAATCCTTCTTTATTTTTTCAACAAGCTCTTCACTAAACTGTTTTTTATAAGATTTCCATTGAGGCTTATAATGAGCAAGCAGATCATCATCAAACAGCATTGCTGCTTTCTTTTTATTTACCCCATATCCATACGCAACATTATTTAAAGTCAAAAAACCTTTAAAATCTTTTTTCAGATTTTTAAACACTTCTTTTACGTAACGATGCACATTTGACATCAAAATTATCTTATGATCTTCTATTTTTAAATACTTTTTGTCCTCGCGTGAAAAAGCTAATTTACAGAAAGTATGATTTTTTCTCAAATCTGCACCTTTAAAAATGACAGAACATCCAAGCTCCCTTAATGTCTCTATATTTTTATTTTTATAGCCAGTAAACCAAACAGCTAAATTAAAACTTTTTAAGTAATTATAAAACCTTTTAAAAACAAGACCTTTTGGATAAATGCGCTCATGGCTCTCGACGCTTGAAGAAATAAGATTGCCAAATTCTAGCACTTTGAGATTTTTCCCATCATATTTCAAGTCAACAATTAAACCTGATATACCAATTTTGTCAGTAAGATGCTCTGGTAAAGTTACTATAACATCATCCAAGAGAAATTCTTCGCAAAAACATTTTTTATTGCAAACAACAA
>Ga0180433_10001715_pt1 | contig 36127 bp, 39 predicted proteins | sample SS_ome_8_FD_132980 | JGI IMG/M metagenome (GOLD analysis project Ga0180433, IMG submission 132980) | Hypersaline lake sediment archaeal communities from the Salton Sea, California, USA - SS_1_D_1 metaG | ecosystem: Environmental > Aquatic > Non-marine Saline and Alkaline > Hypersaline >...
AAAAGTTTCATTTTTAAATTTTGATAGAAATTTACTTGTAAGTGATTCAAGAATTAAAGAACCGAAAAAACCTCTTGGTAGAGGTGCAAGAAAGAAAAGACAAAAATCCTATAGGTGATTTTGTGATAACTCCAGTAAGATGTTTTACATGCGGAAAGGTCATTGCTTCTGCTTATGAGGAGTATAAAAAACGTTATGATGAATATCAAAAGTCTATCGAATCGGGAGAAAAACCCAAGGAAACTCCAAAAGAAATTCTAGATGATCTGGGACTTAATAGATTCTGTTGCAGACGTATGATTGTTTCACATGTAGATCTTTTAAAAGAAGCAGCACCATATGAATAATTTATATTATTTCTTAAAATACATTTTTATAAAAAGTTATTTAATAATATAATTTCAACAAGGAAATATTAAAGACCCTTATTCATAATTCCTAAAACATATTTATATAAATTAATAACCGTCATGGTGAATAAACCACCAAGAAAGCTAATAAGTACAATAGCAATTGCGGGCATTGTTTATCTGTCCTCCACCCATTTATTTTTGTTGTTTTTGTAAGTTCTTTTTTCGATCATTTTTTTATCCCCTACTAAAAATTTAAATTTTTAAATTTATCATATTATAATTTGTAATTTCAACTATATATAATTTTTGTGATAAAATGTCAATTTTATATAAATTTTTTAATAAAAATAAAAGTACGATTTAATTTTAACATCAAAAATTACAATTAAAACCTAATCGCAAGTAATATAATATACTTCTACATATCGATATTTGGGTGATGGTTGATGCAAAAAACATTGTTTGATTTTGAAAAAGTCGATGTTGAATTAAATAAATCGGAAGAATGCAAAACTGATTAATAAATATCGATAATTTATAATTTAGGTGTCTTATTTTTCCATACTTTCCAAAGTGAAAAACATAATACTACTAAAAAAACTGCAAAACAAGCAATCGCCAAATATAAAAATATTGGGTTTTGATAGATAACACTCACTCCACCATCATAACTATCAATTAACAATCTAGAATCCTCTGGAACATTTTCAAGACCAGGAACTGCTGTAATGTTGCTAAAATCCTTCAATCCATTTCCTTCTGAATCTCCTGAACAAATTGAATCATAACCAAGACTTAGAACAGCACCTTTTACATACCAGTACATTTGAACTATCCCTGCCCATAATGCTATAAAAGTTAATGAAAATAATACAACAATCTTTGTATTTTCAGGATGTAAAAGATTCTCTCCTTTCCAAGTTAGTTTATAGTATACCCATTTATGCCCTTCCCGTTCATTCTTTTTTACTAAACCCGCTTTATTTAATTTGGTTAGATGTTCGTGCAACGTTGCTTTATTTAGCTTAGTAGCTTTACTTATATCATTTAAACCTAATTTTTTTCCATCCAAGGTTCGTAATATATCTAACCTAGTATCAGATGCAAGAGCTTTAAATGTCTCTCTATCTAATGTTATTTTTGTCATTTATGATATAAGATTAAGTATACCTTATTTAAAAAATATTTGTTTTTGTTCGGAAGTTACCAAACAAAAATGTAAAAATATAAATCATGAATTAATGTTACTAGTTTTGCATGCAAAAAGATGCATTTATTCAGCTTCTTAAAGACTGCGGAGCGATTAAATTTGGTAGATTTATCCTAACTTCAGGAGCTGTTAGTGACTATTATATTGATATAAAAAAGGCTAGTACTGATCCAAATACATTAAAAATAATCGCAGAAGAAATGAGCAAGTATACCAAAGGTTATGATATATTAGCTGGTATGGAACTAGGCGCAGTACCTCTTGTAGTTGCTTTATCATTGGAAACTAAAATTCCATATACAATAGTTAGAAAAGAAACTAAGGGCCATGGAACTGGAAAACAATTAGAGGGGGCTGGCGTTGCAGAAAAAAATGTGTTAGTCATTGAGGATGTTACGACTAGCGGTGGATCAGTTATTAAAACAATACAAATACTTCGAAGCAATAACGCTAAAGTTGACAAAGTTTTAGCTGTGGTTGATAGAGGAACAACTGTTAAGGATAAATTAAATCAATTGGATGTGGAATTTATAGCTTTAATAAAAGCAAGTGAGATTTTAAAATAATAGGTTAGATTAAATAGATAAATCTTAATCAGAGTCTGGGGGAAAAATAATGAAAGTGTTAATAGTAGGGGGAGGTGCTCGAGAGCACGCAATTTGTGATGCTGTAGAGCGTTCAGAAAATACAAAAATTTTCTCTGTAATGAAAAATCTAAATCCCGGCATTGGAAAAATTGCAGAGGGCTATTTACTTGAGAAAGAGACAAATATAGAAAAAATTGTAAATTATACAAAGAAAAAGCAAATTGATATGGTATTAATCGGCCCAGAGGCACCTTTAGAAATTGGACTGGTTGATAGTTTATTGGAAAATAATATTAAAACATGTGCCCCTAAAAAAGATGCTGCAAGAATTGAAACTAATAAAGAGTGGATGAGGCATTTAGTTGATAAATACAACATACCGGGTCAGCTAAAAAATCAAACATTCTCTGATTCTAAAAATGCTAAAGGATTCATAGAGGATTTAAATGCTAATGTTGTAATAAAACCTTTAGGACTTACAGGAGGAAAGGGTGTTAGAGTATCTGGAGACCATTTCAATGGAACTGATGAAGCGATGTCTTATGTAGAAGATGTGATTGAAAATAAAATAGGGGGTTCATCAAAAGTTCTAATTGAAGAAAAAGCAATTGGCGAGGAATTTACTCTTCAAGCCTTATCAGATGGTTCAAATATTATGACTTTTCCTGCAGTACAGGACCATAAAAGACTGCTTCCAGATGATTATGGTCCAAACACTGGAGGCATGGGTTCCTATTCATGTAAAAATGGATTACTTCCATTTATATCTAAAGATGATTACAATGATGGAGTTGTAATATTAAAAAATTTAATCAGAGCTTTGAAAAAGGAAAACTGCGAATATATCGGGCCTATTTATGGACAATTCATGTTAACATCAAAAGGTGTAAAAATTATTGAAATAAACGCAAGATTTGGTGATCCGGAGAATATGAATGTTTTACCGTTGTTAAAATCAGATTACATTAAACTATGTAATGATATGATTGATGGTAATCTATCAGATAAAAAAATACAATTCGAAAAAAAATCTACAGTATGTAAATATGTTGTTCCTGAAGGTTATGGTCAAAAAAGTATGGCTGGAGAAAAGATTTTTGTTGAAGAAAATCCAATAATAGATGTTGGTGCAAAATTATTTTATGCTTCAGTAAATAAAAGCAATGACGATATTTATACGACATCATCACGCTCACTTGCTATTGTTGGAGTTGCAGACGAATTAACAGATGCAGAGATAATTTGTGAAAAAGCACTAAATCATGTTAAAGGAGACCACATATTTATTAGACATGATATAGGTACCCAAAGATTAATAAAAAAGAGAATAGACAATATAAAAAAGATTCGTGGATAACAATGAAGGAAGAAATATTTATCTTTTTTATTGGTACAGCAGGATCTGGAAAATCGACATTGACTTCGAATTTTTATGATTGGATTAAGCTTAGAGGGTTGGATGCAGTCATTGTAAATTTAGATCCAGGTGCGGAAAATTTACCATATGAACCTGATATTGATATTCGTGATTGGATTTCGTTAGAGGAAATCATGGAAACATATCAATTAGGTCCAAATGGTGCACAAATTGCTTGTGCAGATATGATTGCTCTTAATATCAAAGATATAAAATCAAGTATTGAATCCTTTAAATCTGATTATATTATTATTGACACACCTGGACAACTTGAATTATTTGTCTTTAGAGAAGCCGGAAAATATACCGTAAATTTTCTTAATCCAGATAAGTCAGTTATAGGCTATCTCCTTGATCCATCACTTGCTAAAACACCATCTGGTTTTGTATCACAAATACTTCTTTCTATGACTGCTAATTTTAGATTGAATCAACCACAAGTAAATATACTCAGTAAATCTGATTTATTATCTGAGGAAGATCTAGAGATAATTAAAAGATGGTCAGATAGTCCTGATGATTTATATGGGGCAATAATTAATGAGGAATCATCAATTCATAGGAATTTGCATGAAGGAATTTTACAAATTGTTAAAGAATTTGGTTGTAGTTCAAGTATAATTCCAACTTCAAAACGAGAATTTTTTGGAATGGAAGACGTTTATACCAATATTCAAATCTTGTTCAAGGGAGGAGAAGATTTAACCAAAGATTAAAATTTATGTAGTTTTTATTGTCCCTAAAACTGGCTCGAAAATAAATCCTTTATCCATAAGTGATGTCAAAGCTTCTTCTATCATATTTTCATCAAGTTTTTTTGTCTTACAATTTTCAACAATTGAATCCCATGAAGCGCCATCCTCGCCTTCAATATCTTTAATAACGTCTAATACAATTTGCTCAATATCTTGAGAATCATCAACTTCTTTTTCAGAAGATTCTACTTTTTCTTCTTTGGATTTCAAGGTTTTTTCTTCTCGAGGTTTTTCTTTTTCCTTAACTGGGGAAAATAAGTCTTTTGAACTAATAGAATATTGTAATGATTCTTTTACTAACGAAATATATTTACTTACATCGATTTTGCCATAATTTTTTATTGCAGTAACTATACCCTCGGATAAATCTTTACTATATCCTAATTTTCTTAAATCATAAGCATTTGGTTGATTCATTTTTAATGCTTCTATCATTGCTTCAATTCTTTGTTTTGTATGATCACAAGTTTCTACAATCCATCGGTCCCTTGTTTCAGCATTTACTTCTCTGACAGATTCAGGTCTAATCGATACATATAAAGTCCCTTCCTCAGGTTGATAAGTTCTTGCTTTGCCAACAACTGCAACAAATGCTGGAACTTCGATTGCTAATAGTTGTTCAGTTGCTTCTGGTTGATATTGTCTACCTGCGTAGAGTGTGAAAACCCCAGTAGGATCGGATATATGTGCTCTTATCATATCTTCGCTCTCTGAAACATGTTCAACATCGGTTAGAACACCAATTGCAAATAATCTATTAACCTTGGATCCAAGAGGTGTGATTACGTATGAAGGAGATTTTTCTCCTGAACCTTCGATTTCAACAGTAGAATCGTTAAACTCACCTGAAAAAATTCTCCAAGCCTGCTCTCTTTTCATCACAACCCCTCCAATTCTTGAATTAATCTTTCAGATTCAGATACAATATCAAAATCAGCAAGTCCTACATCTTTGGCAATTATCGAGACTCCAAAATCATCACCAAGAGCATTGCCCCTAATCTTTATAATATGAGCAAATAGTGTTTTATTTATATCTTCAAATATTAACTTTTCATCAGTTTTGCTTTTTTCTAATTCTTTTAGAGTTTTTCCTAATAATTTTTCTGTTAATTCTCGGTTAATTATCCCAGTTATTGCTCCAGTTCCATCGTCTAATATGAGTTTTATCCGTAAATCAGTTACACCCTTAACAGCTCCATGAATGTTACATTCGTTATTGAGCAAAACGCGATTGCATTCCGGACATCGATGTACCAAACCTGATCTTTCCTTTATTTGAATTATAGTTCCTTCCACTTCAACATCCAATGCACCGTATTTTTCTACCAGCTCATGAATGGGTAGTTTTTTTGCTGAAATATCTTTTTTTTCAATCTTACTACTATCTAACTTTTTAACAGTAGCTTTCTCATCAAATGTTAATTGAGGGATTCCTTTCCATGATTTTACATAACCACCTGTAATTTTTACTACATCTTCTTCTTCTAATTTAAAATCATGCCATGAAGTAAATTGAGCTTTACCAGTTTCGTCCCCAATTGTTCCAGAAAATACTTTCTTTTTTACTTCATTTACATCAACTTCTCTTTGATTTATCTGAAGGATCCTTGCGGTTACTTCCACAGAACCTAGACCAGATTTTAAATCCTTTATTTTATATTCTTTTGGTTCAATACTGCTTTCAGGAACCTTTGAATCATCGGTTTTTTCAATTTTTGTCCTATCTCCAAGGTTAATTTTTATTGCACCTTGCCATTCTGTTGAATAAGCATTTGAAATTTCCACAACATCTCCTTTTTCTAAATCAAAATTATTCCAAGCAGTAAATGGAATAGTACCACTTTCATCTGCAAGAATCCCAAAAAAAATCTTTCTATCTTCCCCTTTTATTGTTACATTTTTTGGATTAATAGTGACAACTCTAGAGATCACATTAATACTTTTTTGATTAGGTACAATATCAGCTAATAGTGATCGTTCTGTTGAAGTTGGTACAAAATTACCACCAAATTTTTTAAGAAGTGTTTGTTTTGCATGTTCAATAGGTACGCCATACTCTAAAAATTTTTTAAACTCTTTTTCCAGTTCTTCTCTTGTGACTTTTTTTTCAGAGCTATCTGCTAAAATTTCGAGAATATCGTTAATGTATGTTTGTATTTCCTCATCAGTCATAAATTACCTCCCAGACTAATATTGATATGATAAATCAATATTTAAAATTCCCTATTTATAATACACAGAATAATCAATGGTTTTAAAATAACCCAACAATCTTTCCTTTTTTATCTATATTCATTTTCTCTGAAGTGGGCGTAGGTGGTAATCCCGGCATAGTTGTAATTTTACCAGTCATAGGTACTAAAAATCCTGCTCCAGCTGAAAATTTTACTTCCCGCACGGTAATTTTAAAATCTTTTGGTCTACCAACAATTTGAGGATCATCTGTAAGAGAATAAGGAGTTTTTGCAATACATATAGGTAATTTATCAAGTCCAATTTCTTCAGCTATTCTGATATCTTTATCTGCAGTTACTGTATAAACTACCCTACTTGCCCCATACATTTTTTTTGAAATGATTTCAATTTTCTCTTTAATTGGCAAGTTTTTATTATACAGGTATTTGAAATCAGGTTTATGATTATGAATTAAATCAACAAGTTTTCCAGCTAATTCAATACCACCTTCTCCCCCTTTTTCCCATACATCCGCTATTGCAAATGGAATGTTTTTTGAGTTACAAAATTTCTCAACAATATCAATCTCTTCATTTTTATCATCTAGATAATGATTTAGTGTAACAATTACAGGAACTTTATAATAGGAGATATTTTCAAGATGTTTTTCTAAATTGACCAAACCTTTTCTTAGAGCAGTTATATCTGTTCCCTCGCCATTTCTTTTCAAGGCTTTTAGTGATACCACTAGAACAGTAGCATCAGGTTTGATTCCCCCCACTCTACAAACAATATCAAAGAATTTTTCTGCACCTAAATCTGATCCGAAACCTGCTTCAGTAATAAAATAATCAGAAAGTTTCATTCCAATGTAATCGGCAATTAAACTATTTGTTCCGTGTGCAATATTTGCAAAAGGACCGCCGTGAACAAATGCTGGAACTCCTTCAACAGTCTGAACTAAATTTGGGCAAATTGCATCTTTTAGTAAAACAGCCATTGCCCCAACTGCTTTTAAATCTCCCGCTGTTACGGGTTTATCATTATATGTGTAGGCAACGATAATCTTACTTAATCTTTGTTTTAAATCATTAATATCTTTGGATAAACAAAGTATTGCCATTACTTCTGATGCTGGAGTAATAGAAAACTCAACCTGGTGAGGAACACCATCAGAAGGCCCTCCAAGTCCAATTACTGTATTTCTTAATGATCTATCACTTATATCTAGTACTCTAGGCCAAACAATATATCTAGGATCAATGTGAAATATATCTCCGTGGTGAATATGATTATCTAATAAACTTGCAAGTAAATTGTGAGAGCTTGTTATTGCATGCATATCTCCTGTAAAATGCAAATTAATATCTTCCATTGGTAAAACTTGAGAATATCCTCCCCCTGTGGCTCCTCCCTTTAGTCCCATAATTGGACCTAATGAGGGTTCTCTGATAGCAAGGATTGTTTTTTTTCCTAATTTAGAGAGAGCCTGTGCCAGCCCAATAGTTACCGTTGTTTTTCCTTCACCACTTGGAGTGGGATTTATAGTTGTAACTAAAATTAATTTTGCATTTTTTTTAGAATTTATTCTATTTAGGAAGGTTAAAAAGACCTTTGCTTTATTTTCCCCCCAGTTTATGAATTCATTATTTTTAATACCAATTTTATTTGCAATTTCATTGATAGGTGTTAGTTTTATATTTCTGGCAATCTCAATATCTGTTTTCATAAGTATATATATTAGATATATAGATAATACTTAAAAATTTGCTATTTTAAATTCAAAAAAAAATTTTTATAAAATTTTTAAATTTTTCTGGTAGACCACACGTACTTTGGTAAGTATGAATAAATTGTATCATATGGAGTTTTATCTGCATCTTCAACTTTATACTCTTGGTATTTATTTCCTTTTTTTGAAAATTGCCTAATGTTATTTTTTTCTAGATTCCAGTAATGTATTCTCCAATTTCTTCCATCGTGTAAAAAAATTTCTTCTCTTTCAGTACTAAGAAAGCCTACAGATTCTAACATATAAAACAATTGCCGTTCTTCATGTTCTAAAACATTATCTATGATACGATCATCAAATCCAAAAAGATCCATTACAATAATTGCATACCTTCTTGATTCATATTCATCAATATTTAATCTATTCTCTATAGCATTAGATAAAATATCTAATGTAATAATATTCAGTATATTCCCCCAAATTTATAAGCCATATTATATTTATAAAACAAAGTATATAAAATTTGCCCTAATTTACAGATATGGATACAATAAATTTTCAAATTTTTTAAAAAAAATCATTAAAAACTATTATATCAGACTCAAAATATACCTATAAATTGATGTTAAAATGAAAATCGCTTTAATTTCTGCAAGACCAAAAATTGCAGATAAAAAATCTAATCTTAAAACGATTGAAAAATATATTAAAAATACGACTGCAGATTTTTATGTATTTGGTGAACTTTTTCTTACAGGCTATCCATGCAAAGATGAGTTTAGGAATTTAGCTGAGGAAATAAATGGACCATCAATTAGTTATTTAAAAAAAATAATCGAAAAAAAGAAATGTTATCTTGTTTTTGGAATGCCACTTAAAGATGATAAGGTTGAAGGTCTAATATACAATTCTGCAATCCTCATTCATCCAAATGGAAAGGTAGATTACTACAATAAACGATTTTTAATCACATTTGGACCATTTGAAGAAAAAATATTTTTTGATGAAGGAGAGGAGTCAAAGATATTTAATACTAAATATGGAAAGGTCGGATTATTTACATGTTATGATATATACTTTCCTGAGATAACCAAAGCTCTTTCCCTTCAAGGTGCAGATATTATAATTTGCATATCAGCATCACCTTCAACAACAAAAAAATATTTCGAAATTCTGTTTCCAGCAAGAGCTATTGAAAATACATGTTATCTTGCATATTCAAATATTGTTGGATCTCAAGAAGGTCTTGTTTTTTGGGGAGGATCACAATTATACGATCCTTTAGGGAAATTACTCATCAAAGCTCCATACTACAAGGAGAATGTAATAACTTATGATATCGATTTAAAAAATATAAAAACAGCACGTTCAAATAGGCCTGTTCTAAGAGATATTAGACCTGAAATCTACCATGATTTGTATGATATTTCTAGGTTCCATAAAAAAAGAAAAAATAAAAATTAAATAAATAAGCATTATTGGGTTTTTACACAAAGTATTTTACATAAAAATATATTACGGGGGATTGTCTAAATTTGAATTATACTGGGCGGGGCGTAAACATTGCAGGCAATTGATGATAAGTTTATAATGAATTTAGATTTAATGGCTGTTAAAATAAGGAAGCATATAATCGAAATGCTTTTCAGAGCAAAATCTGGGCATCCAGGTGGATCATTATCTGCTGTGGATGCTTTAGTTGCCTTATATTTTAGCCATATGAATCACAATCCTAAAAAACCTAAAGACCCAAATAGAGATAGATTCATATTAAGTAAAGGGCATGCAGCACCTGCATTGTATGCAGTACTTGCGGAATGTGGTTATTTTAGTGTTAATGAATTAAAAAAATTAAGAGAAATAAACTGTATGCTACAGGGTCACCCGGTATGTAAGCATACTCCAGGTATTGAAGCATCAACAGGTTCCCTTGGCCATGGTCTTTCATTTGCAAATGGTGCAGCTTTGGCAGGAAAATTGGATAAAAAAGATTACAATGTTTATGTGATGCTTGGTGATGGGGAGACCAATGAGGGGCAGATTTGGGAGGCAGCATCTGTAGCTTCACACTATAAACTTGACAATCTTACTGCATTGCTAGATAGAAATTTCCTCCAAATTGATGGTCATACTGAAGATGTCTTGAAATTAGAGTCAGTAAGAGAAAGATGGAGTTCTTTTGGTTGGAATGTACTTGAAATAGAAGGCCATAATATAAAGGAGATAATTTCTGCTTTAAAGGAAACTGATAATCATAAAAATCAACCTTCAATGATTATTCTTGATACAGTAAAGGGTAAGGGGGTTTCATTCATGGAAAACAACGTAGATTTTCACGGGGTTCCTCCAAATGAGCTCGAATATAAACTCGCAATGGAAGAACTAAACACATTACAAAGAAAATTGGAGGCTTCATTGTGATTAAGCAAATGGAGAATCCAAGAAATGCTTATGGTGAGACTTTAGTCAAACTTGGGAAAAAACTAAAAAATCTAGTAGTAATGGATGCAGATTTATCAAAATCAACAAAAACTATCATGTTTTCAAAAAAATATCCTGAAAGATTTTTTGAAATGGGTATAGCTGAGGCAAATATGATTTCAACAGCTGCAGGACTTGCCTCTTGTGGAAAGATCGTATTTGCAAGCACCTTTGCTGTATTTGCAACAGGTCGAGTGTATGATCAAATAAGGATGGATATTGCATATTCAAATGCCAATGTAAAGATTTTTGCTACACATGGTGGTATTAGTGTTGGGAAAGATGGGGCTAGCCATCAAATGATTGAGGATATAGCTCTTATGAGAGTTCTTCCAAATATGATGGTATTTGCCCCTAGCGATGCTAATCAAACACGAAAAATTGTAGAAAATATGGCTGCAGAATATGGGCCTATGTACGCAAGAGTCGGTAGAGCTGATTGCCCCATTATTTATGATAAAAAAGATATAAAAGATATGAAACTTGGCAAAGGGATAATTCTTGAGGATGGAGAAGATATATCTATTATTGCTTGTGGTACAATGGTAGATCAAGCTATCGATGCTAAAAAAGAATTATCAAAAATAGGAATCAAATCAAGAATTATTGATATGCATACTATAAAGCCAATAGATAAGAAATTAATTCTTGATTCTTCAAGAAAGACTAATGCTATCATATCAATAGAAGAACATTCTATAGTAGGTGGTCTGGGGAGCGCAGTATCGGAGATACTTTCTGAAAATAACTGTACATGTAGATTCAAAAGAATGGGAATACAGGATATGTTCTGTGAGTCTGGCGATCCAAAAGATCTTTTTAAGAAATATGGACTCAGTGTAAAGCATATAGTAAATACTGCAAAAAGTTTAATTAAATAATTAAAATGATTATTTTTTCCAAATAACTAAAGTCAAAATGTCTTGATCTTTTAACTCATGTTTTAATCCTACCTTTTGAGAATCGTGTTTAGCAGAAGGTCCGGATATTGTAGCATATCTAAATTTTCTTCTAAAATCACGATGGATTTTTTTACATGCATCTTCAACAGTGTTTCCTTCCCGTAAAATCAAAGGTTGATTAAAATCAATTTTTTTACCAACAGGCTTCATAAAAATTCTAATGAATTTTAAACAAGAAAAAATATTTTCCACAAGTTGATCTAAACCCTCTTGAGTTTCTGCAGATATTGGTATAAAACTTCCCCATTTTTCTTTAATTGTATTAGATATTTTATTAAGCTCTTCACTAGTAACTAAATCCATTTTATTTAACGCTACTATTGATGGTAAATATATTCTATTGTCAGAAAAAAAATCTATTAATTGATCTTCATTAATATCCTCCCGTATGGTGATATCAGCATTAATTAAAAATTCAGAAGCAATTGATTTTATCAAATTTTCATTTAAAAAATTTAACTTTTTTGTTGAATTAACTACAATACCGCCTTGGGTTTTTTTTGTAATAACGACATCAGGTTTTTTTTGATTTAATCGCAATCCTACATCATACAACTCTTTAAGTATAATGGATAAGTGGTTAATTTGAAGAACATCCACCATTACCAATAGCAAATCAACATTTCTAATAGCAGATAGAATCTCTCGTCCTCGTCCTTTTCCCTCTGATGCTCCTTCAATAAAACCAGGCAGGTCTAATATTTGAATATCTGCTCCTTTATATTTTATTGTTCCAGGAATTACATCTAAAGTAGTAAAATCATAATTTCCAACTTTGCTATCTGCACCTGTTAATCTATTCAAAAGAGTGCTTTTTCCTACACTTGGAAAACCGATAATTCCAACTGTAGCATCTCCAGATTTTTTAATTGAAAATCCTTTGCCTTTTTTTTGACTGCTTTTTTTCTTTTCCGCTTGTTCTTTTAATTTAGCAATCTTAGCTTTTAATTTTCCAATATGATGTTCTGTTGCTTTATTTTTCTGTGTATTAAAGATTTCTTCTTCGATTGCTTTGATTTGTTCCTTGATTGATGAATCCATATTCTAAAAAGTGTATGTGTTTTCATCCTATAAAAAATACTTGTAAAACTAGAATTATAATACTGTTTTAACTTAGTATATGAGTTCCAGTTTTTCCTTGGATTGATTCCCAAGCTTTATTTAAATTTGCAATTATTACCTTTTTTCCACCTGCCTCTAAAAATCTAATTGCAGCAAGTATCTTAGGCCCCATGCTTCCCCGGGGGAATTCATCTATATTATATAATTTTTTAAGTTCGGTTAATGTAATTTTTTCAATACGTTTTTGTTTAGATGTATTGTAATTTAAATATACATATTCCACATCTGTTAAAATTAATAAAAGCTCAGCTTTAACTGATTCTGCTAATCTTTCTGCTGCTAAGTCTTTATCAATAACTGCCTCAAGACCATCAAGACCTCCATCTTCTCTTTCTACAACTGGCATTCCACCACCCCCAGAAGCAATTACAATTATTTCGTCTTCTAACATTTTTTTTATGATTTCTCCCTCAACAATATATTTGGGGTCAGGTGAAGGGACAACCATTCTCCATCCACGAGATTGTTTAATCAATTCATTTCCTTCATTTTTTAGCTCTAATGCTTCATCTTCTGTATAATATGGTCCTATTGGTTTTGTGGGATTAAAAAGAGAAGGGTCTTTATCATCTACAATTATTTGTGTAATTAGTGTAATAACTGGTTTGTCAATTTCTTCTTTTTTGAGAGCATTTGATAAACATTGTTGAATCATGTATCCAATCAAGCCCTCACTTTCTGCAACGCATATACCTAGAGGCATAGCAGGAGTTAAATCCTTTGCAGCCTTGTTTTGAAGTAAAATCGAGCCTACCTGAGGGCCGTTACCATGAGTAATAACTATGTCCCATTCATTTTTAATCATTTTAACAATAGATTTTACACTTTTGCGAGTGTTAGCAAATTGCTCATAAATAGTGCCTTTTTGATCTTTTTTAATCAATGCATTTCCGCCAAGAGCAATAACTGCCTTTTTTCTCATAGTATAGTTTAGAAAATATATTATTGATATAAAAGATAAATGGTAGAAGTAAATAAATATTATAGAATTATTCTTTTTTATTTGTATGTATGAAGAGGAAAGAAAGATACTTGTTGAAAAATTGATTCATGATGGCTATATAAAAACAGATAAGGTTAAAGAAGCTTTTTTAAAGGTTCAAAGGCATGAATTTTTACCTGATTTTTTAAAACAAAGAGCCTATTATGATACACCTTTAGAGATAGGTTTTGGACAAACCATTTCAGCACCTCATATGGTTGCTATTATGTGCGAGGCTTTAGATATTAAAAAGGGACAAAAAATATTGGAGATAGGGTCAGGTTCTGGTTATCATGCAGCTGTTGTATCTTCTTTAGTAGGAGAAAAAGGTCATATTTATACTGTTGAAAGGATTGAAGAACTTGGAAAAACGGCTGAAAAAAATTTAAAAAAAGGCGGTTATAAAAATACTTCCATTATCATTGGTGATGGGTCGGAAGGTTTAACAAAATATCAGCCATATGATAGAATGTATGTCACCTGTGCTTCTCCAAAGGTTCCTCAACCATTACTAGACCAGTTAAAAGAAGGTGGAAAACTATTAATTCCTGTTGGAAAAATGTATTGCGATTTAAAATTAATAGAAAAAACAAAGAAAGAAATTATCACTACCAACCTTGGTGGTTGTGTATTTGTACCCCTTGTTGGAAAATATGGTTTTTAAATTATCGTTTATAATTAATATCTCTTAGAAACTTTTTTCTCCAATTGATATCATTTTCATCTTCTATTCCTTTAGGTATATGTCCATCTATTACACCTAAAATTCCTCTACCGATATGATTACCATTCATCGATTCAGCTATTACTACTTTTGTAGGATTTGCTGTTGCACAATATATACAACAAACCTCACTAACTCCCTTAATTGTATTTAATACATTAATTGGGAAACAGTTTTCCATAAATATTATAAAAGAGTGACCTGCCCCAATGTTTTCTGCATTTCTCTCCGCTAAATTTTTTAATTTTTCATCATTTCCTTCACTTCTAATTTTACATGCACCGCTTGCTTCACAAAATGCAACTCCAAATTTTGCATTAGTAACAGTTGTTATCAATGCCTCATATAAATCTTCAGTTGATTTAATAAAATGTGTTTGCCCCAAAATAAAATTCATATCATCAGGCTTTTCAATCTCAACAATTTTTATATCAATCTTATCCAATATATCTCTCCCTTTTTTATTTTCCGTATCTAAATTCTTTCACAACTATATAAAAGATTTGAGAAAAAGAAAAAAGAATAAAAAGTTTTTATTTAGATAATCTGTTAGCTATTGCGGTTCTTAACTGTCCACCGCCACCTGATTTGCTTCTGCAGAAGTAAATTAAGTATGGTACCATGTCTTGGTCTATTAAGTTTCCATCTTCATCATATGCAGAGGCTGTTAATTGATAAAGTCCAGCTGCAATACTCATTATAACATCACAACCATCTGACATGTCATTATCCCATTCTTCAGTAGTTAAATTCCATAATATTTGAAGACATTCAAATTTAACAGAATCAACATGTGAACTAACTGATGCATTAATGATTAGCATTTTACCAGTAGAAAGTACTCCGCAAATTCCTAAGAACTCAAATGCTTGTAGAAATAGATAAGAACCAGTAAATGTGAGTATGTGGAAGTAAACAAATCCTGGTTTTAAATTGTTAATAGTTATTTGTTTAAATATTGATATATTGTAGTTGTCTGACCAATCGCCCTCTTTGCCATGAATATCCCTTGCTTTTACCCTTATTACATAATCTCCACTGTTATTCCATGAATAGCCAATTTTTATTGGTTGGCTAACATCATAAGGGCCAATCCAATCACTGAAATTACCGTCTCCCCAATCCCACTGGTAATAAACATCATCTCCCTCAGGATCGGAGGTAATAGCAGTAAAGTTCAGTTCTATTCCTGGTCCTCCAACGCTCGGTCCAGCTATAATGTCTGGAGGATAAGGAGGACTGTTATCTTGTGTTTTGAAGGTCCAAATAGAACCTATGTTATAAGCCCCAAATTCATCCCATGCAACAATTTGCCAATAATATGTTTCTTCAATTTCTAACGTTCCCAAGTCATAAGTATTTCCAGTATAATTGCTTTCAATTTTATCTAGTGGAGGAGTGTTATTTGCAAAATAAATATCATATGTAATAGTGTCGTTATCAGGATCATTACATTCCCAATATAAATCCACGAAGATAATTACACCTGTAGAACCATTTTTAGGAGATTCATTAAAAGGTTGGTTAGGAGGTGTATTATGTTTGGTAGTAAAGTTCCATAAATCACTTTGGTTTGTTAGATTGTAATCGTCTTTTGCAATTATTTGCCAAAAATAAGTTGTATTTTCGTCAAGTATTCCAGGATCATATGTTGTTTCTGTTTGGTTAGTTGAAACCAAATCAGGAGTGGTATTTGTACCGAGATAAACATCATAAGTTACATTATCCCCATCTGGATCGCCGCCTGTCCAACCTAAATCAGCATCTAGGCTAATATTAACTTCACCTTTGGCTGGGATTGGATCACTTGGCTCATATGGTGGTTGATTCGGAAGATCTTCTTGAACTGTTATAAATTCCCACATTGGACTTATATTAAATAAACTCTGATTATCCCAAGAAATTATTTGCCAATAATAAGCTGTGTTAAAGTCCAAAATACCAGGATCATATGTAACATTAGTTTGGTTATCATAAACCATTGGAGGTGTACTATTATTTCCAAAGTACACAACATATGTTACATTATTTCCATCTGGATCGCCACCAGTCCAATTTAAATCTATATCAATACTAACGTTAATTGACCCATTTGCTGGATTAGGATTACTGGGCTGATAAGGAGGTGAGTTATTTCTTCCAATAAGTCCGTAACTATTTTCTGCATTTGTCAGAGAATTTGTTGAAGGAGTTTGATTTTTTTCTATATTTCCATTCCAATAATACCCATCATAATCAATGATTCCAGAAACAGGTAGTACTGTTAATATCAGCGTTATACTAATTAATATACCTATAATTTTCTTATTCATGGAATCCCCCATATTTTTATATATTATGTTTTTTCAAATTCATATTATACTGGTTATAGTATATATAATGTTTTCTGTTTATTTAAAAGTTGTGTATTTAAAATATATTTCTATTTATATTTAAAAAAATTTCCCTAAAATTCCAAAAATGAGATATATAAAACATTTATCTCAAATTAGGTTAAAAAAATTAGTAAAATATTATTTAAATGATAAAACAAATAAATATTCGAAATATTTATAAAAATAACATTAAAATTATTTTGTATGATATTTACTCCACTCTACTCTTCTTGGGATTCTTTGGAGTTTTATCATATTCTTTTGACATTTGTTTTTACAAAAATTAAGTACTCTACCATCTTTTCTAACAAAAATTTTTCCGGTGCCCGGTTCAATTTCATTCCCACAAAAAGAACATTTTCGTCGCTCAACCATTATTTAAACCCCTACCTAGGACCTCCAAGTCTTTTTGCTTCACGTTGGGTCTCATTTAACATTAGTATATCACCTAGTCTCACAGGACCCATTACATTTCTAGTAATAATTTTTCCTTTATCTCTACCGTCTAACACTCTAACTTTTACCTGAGATGCTTCTCCAGCCATACCGGTTCTATCGATAATCTCTACTACCTCACAAGGAGTTCCCTCAATCATAATCCTAACCTTGTTTCTTTAAAGATCCAATTTTTTTTACAATGTTTTCGATCATACTTTTATCTTTACCCGGGTTAAGAATTGCAATTGCACTTGTAGACGTATTTAATCCTGCAGCACTGCCTAATTCTTCTTTGCTTGGCACGTAAGTATAAGGAATGTTTTTTTCTTCACACAAAATTGGCATGTGGGCAAGAATTTCTTCAGGAGTGACGTCCTCAGCCATAACTACTAGTTTAGCTTGACCTCTTTCCACATGTTTTGTTGCCTCATTTGCACCTTTTCCAATTTTTCCATTATCTCGAGCCTTTTCAATTAATTCATAGGCTAAATCCTGCATTTCTTTTGGAGTTTGAAATCTTACATACATAGCCATTGTTTAGCCTCCTTAAACAGCTTTCATTGATTTTATATTTCTTCTGATTTTGTAAAAGCTGGAATGTAGGGGTCATATAAAAATCTTTTTCAGGAAATAAGTTAAATAGATTCTATTAGGCCAGGGGAATTCTTTCAACTTCTAATCTATCAGCAGTTGGGTATTCCTCTATAAAATAACATTTACATCCAATTTTGTTAAGTTTTGGATAAATTTTTTCCAATATCCACGTTCCAATTTCGATCCTATTTTTCTGTTTATTAAAAAATAAGTATTTTTTTGGGATTAAGAATTCCTCTGTTAAGAGTTTTATTAATTTGTAATTAGATATTTTTGATACATTTATTACTCCTTTAATAATGGTTCCTTCCTCTGTAATAAACTCATATTCTTTAGCAACATTTTTTGCTCTACGTTTTATACGATTTTTTAGTTGAATACCATCTTTGAAGGAAACTGAGCAATAATGAACACCAATGTCTAGTTTATCTTCTTGTGCTGTTTTCAATATAGAGATTGCTGATTCTTCACTACCTTTTACCGCAGCAGATAGTTCATCTTTTTGTATGTATCCTTTTTCTGCAAATTTTTTGTAATTTCTTTCAGAAAACTCAAGCTCATTTAGATTAACCCATTTCATTTCATTTTCATTTGCCCATTTAATGAGTGAATATATTTTATTTTCTAAATTAGGGATAGATGGGATTTCTATTGCTATATCAGCACTTGAGTCTAAAACATTCTTAAGTGGTTTCTTAAAGGGACTGTTGTTTAATTTTCCCCAAAACTCAGGATAAGGATGAAACCTAACCTCATCAAGACCTACAGAGATCAAATCAATAATATGTTCTGAATTTTTTATACCAGTTGTATAAAGATGTATGTGAAATTCAGAACCAAAAATATCCTTTAAGAGAGCAATATACTTTTTTACTCTTTTCCAGACAAAAAGTGGATCTCCACCGGTTATGCCTGCTCCTTTTGCATTGATTAATTCTGCTTCTTTTATCAATTTTTTTGTGTCATTTTCATTGTCTAATTCCCATTCATTAGCATATATACGATCTCTTCCGCCCTTTTTAAAACTCAAAGGACAGTAATAGCAATCAGAAGAACACAAACCTGTTGCTAGTAAAACCAATTTAGATCCTTCTGCACACATTTTACATGCAGGTGATAGCGGTTTTAAATAAATACTATCATTTAACCAATTAAGTATTTGTTTCATTATTTGCAACACTTATGAAATAAATGAGAAATAAATATTTATTGGATAAAAAATATGGGCTCGGAGAGATTTATATATCTCAACAGGAGGGGAAAATACCGACAGAATACCATTTTTGGACCTGTTGGTTTTTAAGGACACATCTGACTTACTAAATCCTTTCTTTTATTTTTTTAATTCATTCAATAAACTATTCAGAAACAGTCAACCAAAAACAGGTGGTAAAGGTGGAGGTTGGCGGGGTTTTTTTATTCCAATTAATAGATACAAATGTAAAACAGATAGTGAAAAAAATAAGGTGTTTTTTTATAAAGAAAAATCTTTTAAAACAGGAGAAAAAAGAAAAAATATTAGACGCAACAACGTCAAAAAGAAAAAAAGAAAAAACCTTAAAGCCATTGCTTTACACAATAAAAAAACTAGTAGAAAATTTATTTTTACACAACTTAAAAAAACACTTAGAAACAACTTTGTTTTATCCAAAAAAACAAATAAAAAAACACCCAATGCTAACATTGAACAATACTTTTATACAAGACCTTATCTTGATACGTTCGGGAGGAGACCAGCTTGAATATAACTAGTTATATTAAAGGGTGTATCAAAAACGAGAATCTTAGAACTGCAAAAATATTAGATTATCCAAGTAAGGGAATAATCTACTTCATAATTTTATTCATTGGATTGAGTTCTGGTGCAACATTTTTTGTTACATCAATGCTTTATTCTCATTTTTCACCAAGTATCTTACCAACAATATTGATTGTTATAATGATTGTTTTTGTTTATATTGTTTACATAAAATTGTTCTATGATTTTTCTTTGAAATCAATTAAATTCTATGAAAAAAAATACGGTGCAACTGGATTGGGGCATGAGTATTTGAAAAAGGGGGAGACATAGATTAATCAGCGATTAATATACAATTTAGCAACTAATAATATACCTATAAGCATTAAAATTAATCCAAATACTGATGTTAAATGCAATCCTGGAAGTATATCATATACTATTTCAGGTAAATATCTTGGTTCAATATATCCAAACCCAATAAAAAAGAAACCAACAATTATCAATATTCCACCTATTATCAACATTTCTTATCAACCTCATATACTTGATATTCCCTCTGAAAAAAAGAAAGAGGGATGGTTGGGAGATACCCAAATTATTTATATCCCATCAGCAATTAGAAAAATTGCATTCAGGGGGCAAAAATCTGATTTTAAACAACAATCAAAGGAATTGAGACTTAGTTTGATTGTTGTTGATTTTTACAGATTTTGCCAATGTGAGGAGAAAGATGGAAACAGACCGCACAACAATCCGTTTACCATCTTTTTTCCACATCATACGCCTACGAATAGTTCGAGCACGTGTAAGGCCACACCACCAATTATCAACAATATGCATCCGACTACTGGGATAGTCGATACATTGAATATGTTGGTAATGGCAGTTTCACCCATCCAACCAAATACGCCTAAAACTATCATAATGGTTGGAGGTGTCCGTGCTGTTACTATTCCAATGAGTCTTGCATTCATCTATTATGCAACCTCCATCGAAACAATTTATTTAGGAGATTTCCCCTTATTTCCCCCTCACCAGTGGCTTTGGACCTCAGATTTAAAAAATAATTCTCAAAAATCGTTTGCAGGAAATCTGCTTTTCCATCCCTTCCATTTTGCGAATATACCATTATTGGTCTTTCCTTTCTGTGTCGAGCAAGACTCCTGCAATCTCTCCTCAACACCCAGACCAAATGGTTATAAAACCAATATCATATTTTTAGAGTCTAACTCTAACTATACATTAATAATACCCTATAACATTAAATCGTTTATAAATTTATTCATTTTTATAAATATATATAACATAATTTTATATTATTGTAAATTATATGAAACAATATATAAAATATGGGAGACCATTCTTTCAATAGAATTTGTTCTAACTATACATTATACTTATTCTAATAGAGTGGTCTCTCGCTACCTTCTTTCAGGGGGTGCAACCTAGTGGTTAACATTTTTAACCACGAAACAGATGCATTACCACTTGTTTCGCAAGAAACTGGTGGAGGTAGCGAAAAAACATGGAATATTTTATCAGAAGGCAAGATAATCGAACATCAATACCCAGAAGGGTTAACGATGGGAGAGTATCTTGATGTAATAATTAAAGCAAATAACAGATGTGATTTTCCTATAACACTCAACCCACAGACAGCAAGTTTCAACGAAGTTGCCATACACGGAAAGCTAAGACAGAGATTGCAGATAAGCACCATTGAAAAAAACCTTAGATATGCTCGATTTATGGAAACCCATACTTGCCCTGTTGATTTCAGAAACCCGACTTTTAAGAATTTTCTAAAACACATGGATTACAGAGAGTCTATTGAAAATGCAACCCCACACGCCTTGATACACGAATGGAAAGCAATGCAGATGTTTCTCAGGGCATACGGAATCAAAATATCTGATTGGCAATACAAACCACCAACCGCACCGAAATCCCATAAAAGGATATTGCCCTATCCAGAGACCGTTCATAACTTCTTTACACATATCTATAAAAATTCAGAGAGGAACTACGAGACAAAACTGTATCAGTATTTATTCTTTTTTGGTTTTATAACTGGTGTAAGAATCCCAAGCGAACTGGTAAACCTGAAAATTGACGATGTTCATTTTGAAAGCAAAAACAGGGGTTACATTGTAGTCAGGGAATCAAAAAAGCATGACTCTGAAAGAGTTATAATTCCCGAGAGGGCATTGTTAAATTCCAAGGTGCATAAATCACTTAAGAACTGGTTGGAGTCATGGAGACCAAGAGTAGTAAATGAACTATCAGATGATTCTTTATTTCTTCAACCAAGCGGTAAACCCTTTTCAGTAAGGCATTTGGGTTTGAAACTAAGCAAGATGGGTAAACTGGTCTGGAAGGATTTTCAACCTTATGACATGAGACATTGGTGTGCTGTTGCACGTCTGATAAGAACAAAGATAGAAACTGGTGGTTTTGATTGTTACCAAGTCAAAAACTGGTTAGGGCATGAGAAACTGGCGACAACAGAGGGTTACATAAAATACGCTGAGAGATACTATCGTGATTTTCCTGTGGATTGGATAGCCTGTGCCCTGAAATCATTTATGACGGGAATGCACAGGGAAAATGGTAATGTAAAAAACCAACAGAATGCGTTTTTGGGGTCTGTTGGTAATGTTTTCTCCTGTTGGAGATTATGGGCTCGGAGAGATTTGAACTCTCGACCTCCCGGTTATCAGCCGGGTGCTCCAACCAATCTAAGCTACGAGCCCTAGCGAAAGAGATAATAAAGTTTTCCTATAAAAATTGTGTCCCAAACTTTCCAATTTGTTTTTTGAGAAATGAAAATGAATATGATATAATAAAGTAATATACGTAGGTTTTATAAGATACTTATATGATTTTGGGCTAAAATGCAGCTTGAAAAAATAATTAATGAACTTTCCCAAAACGAAAAAAAAGTACTTATTGCTTTAGAGAAATTAAAAGACAAAGCCTCACCAGAGACAATACTAGAAAAGGGAGATCTAGACCAACTTGTAGAAGTTATGAACGCTGCATCATGGTTAAGATCCAAAAAATTGGTAAATATTGAGGAACAAGTAAAAACGGTTTATTCTTTAGATGCTGAAGGTAAACGCTATTTAAAAGAAGGGTTGCCTGAAAAAAGAGTTTTAAAGTTTATTAATGAAAAAAATGGTTTTGCTACATTAAAAGATACTGCTAAAGTAATTGATAAAAACGAAATACCAATAGCAATTGGATGGCTTAAGAAAAATAATTGGGCTCAAATAAAAAAGGATAACGAAACTTTTTTAGAAATCACGGAGGATGGTAAAAAAGCATTAAATGAGGATTCTGGTGACGAAAAAATACTAAAGTTACTATCTGAGAAAGATTATGTTGAAATAAACATCGACGAAATAAAATCATTATTATCGAGAAAAAAAGTGATAAAAGAAAAAGATATTGTGTCAAGCACAATTTCATTAACAGATTTAGGAAAAAATATTCTTGATACAGGTTTTGAAATAAAAGATGAAATATCTCAATTAACCTCATCAATAATTAAGGAAGAAAAATGGAAGAATAAATTTATCAGACCTTATGATATTCAAGCATTTGCACCTGCTAATTTCGGAGGGAAACCTCACCCATTGGTAAATTTAATTTCAAAGATTAGACAAATTTTTCTAGAAATGGGATTTCAGGAGATACAAGGTGATTTTGTTGAATCCTGTTTTTGGAATATGGATGTTTTGTTCATACCTCAAGATCATCCAGCAAGAGACATGCAAGATACTTTGTATTGTAAAAATCCAGAAAAAATTGAAATTCACGATAAAAGGTTAATTGAAGAGATTGCATTAGTACATAAAAATGGAGGAAATACGTCATCAAGTGGATGGGGATATGAATTTTCCGATAGAGAGGGGCAACGAGCTTTATTAAGAACGCATACAACGGTAAATACCATCAGATTTCTTTATAAAAACCCGGTACCACCATCTAAGGTATTTTCAATAGGTCGTGTTTTTAGGAAGGAAAGTATTGATGCAACACACCTACCAGAGTTTTACCAAATAGAAGGCATTGTTCATGAGGAGAATACCAATTTTAGGCAATTAATTGGAGTTTTAAAAGAATTTTATAAACGAATGGGTTTTGAAAAGATAAGATTTAGACCGGGTTATTTCCCGTACACTGAACCCAGCATGGAGGTAGAGGTATTTTGGAACAACAAATGGATGGAGTTAGGCGGTAGTGGTATTTTTAGACCCGAGGTAACTGAACCTGTTGGTGTAAAAAATCCAGTACTTGCTTGGGGTCTGGGCTTAGAAAGGTTAGCGATGTTAAAGTTTAATGTAAAGGACATTAGAAGTCTGTATATCAGCGACTTAGACTGGCTTAGAAAAAAATCATTAATTTAGTATTAAAAATATTATTTATTATCATATTATTTCTCCCAGAATTATTATATATTAGTTATATTATATTTGTTCTAAAATGGTAACTATTGTAAACAAACATTTATATATTAACGGGAATGATAATAGTTACTGAGGTCGTGAAAATAATGCATTCAAACAGGGTGCTTAGAACTTCTATACTGTCAATTATATTAGTATTAAGTTCATTGTTACCTTCTTTAATTATTACTCCTGTTATAAGTGCAGATTCTGTAATAGGAGATACCACATTTTATTTTAAAGATGTCACTTCTACAGATATAGAAAGTGAATTTGATTTTGGTACACCTGTTTCACTTGAAAAACCAACAAAAAAAACAAATTCTGTATATCCACCTAAAATAATTAAATTGAATACTTCAAAAACCTCTGAGGAAATGCAATATTGGTTTCTAACATGGTCATTATATCTGTTAAGCGAACTTGATGAAAATATTAGTGAAGAGTTTGGAGATTTTGGTGATCTATTAGAAGGGCTTGAGATATTATTTCCAAATCCTTTTAGAATCGTCGGATCTTTTAGTAATAACGGAAACGAAACTCTTGAGATAAATGGAGATGTAGATTTTAATTTATTTTTTACATATTTTCGAAGTCAAGGTGTATTAAGCAGATTAAAAGATGAAGTTAAGGTGGGATTATATACCGTTGGGGATTTTTTACCTACAGAGATAAAAAATAAAACTGTAACAATTAAAACAGGTAGTATAATAAAAAACGGAATAACTCAACAGATGATTTCATTAGAAAATGTAAATTTTTATCTACAGCCAGGAAAAACTTTGTTATTCTCAATAGAGATAGTTCAAAAAGACAAATTAATATTTAATATAATTAAAAATATCATTAATGAAGAAAAACTAATAAACAAATTAAAAAACATAGGAAATAAATTGGAAAATGTATCTAAATCACAAAAACTTCAAGATCTAGGTACAATTATTAAAGAATTTACGCCAATACTCGAAGAATTTAATTTTTCTTTAGATGATATTGATGAAGTAATAAATACCTTCAGATCTTCATCAATTGTATATGATTCTGCAAAACATCCTTCATCAGTTAATTTAAATATTCGTTTACCTGAAGAACCAGAAAATTCTATTGTGTACTATCTACATGAAGAAAACACAATGGATGAAATAAAACCGCTTGATAACAATACCAAAACAATTTCAATAAGTAAAGATCCTTTGGTATGGAATGGGCCAAATCTGGACAGAAATAAGATATTAAAAGATGCAACTGCAAAATTGTATATTAATCATAAAGATCTTTTACTACGTTTAATAAATATTATTATGGGTAAAATAAAAATTACTGCTGAAATGAATGTAAATGGTTCAACAATTGCCACTTCTGAAAATACTTTAGGTCGTACTTTCTTTAATTTGTTTGGTAAACCTGAGATACCAATTAAATTCAATTTTAATTTCTCAGATGGTGAAGAAATTGTATATGGGGAAAGTATATCTATTGAATTCACATCAAATATTGGAAATAGATTTACAGGCTTTGGATTAACTAGAGGTGCTAAATTATTTTATGATTCAATTAAATATCCTTCTTCATTATCTTTAGAGTTTGATGATACCGACCATATAAAGTTGGATACTACTGCTGAGCCTTACAATGAGGAAATAGTACCAGGTGGAAGTGTAAAATATAAACTCAATATTTCAAGCAGGTTTGATGATAAAATAACAGTTGAGGTTAAAGAAAATAACTCAGATGATTGGAATTTAGTAATTACAAAAGATCAAATTGATATACCCGCTGATAAAACAGCTGAAACCTATTTATTTGTCAATTCAACAGATGATAAAAAGGGATCATATGGAGAATCAATTGATTTTACGATAGTCGTTAGTGGAAAAACAGGGATAGCAAGAAGAAAAACCACAGTAGAAATTTCAGAAGATGCAATAGATTACAATGTCAATATCGTTGAATATACAAAAAGTAAGAGCATAAAAAAAGGTAATAGTGGAACATTTTATTTTATTATTAAAAACAATAATACTGGAGCTGTTGATGATGTTGATAGTTATGAATTTGAGGCTGAATCGAAAAATGGTTGGTCGGTAAGAACCACAGATATTGTTGAAAATCTTAAAATAGGTGAAAAAAGTGGGGCTAATGAAATAATTATTGTAGTAACAGTACCTAAAAATACTACAAAAAGTTCAGATACCATTACATTTAATGTTGTTTCGACAAATAATCCTAAAACATCAGCTATGGTTAATGTAACCGTTGAGGTAATTAGTGCATCATTGATTCAAAATATTTATGATTTCTTTGAATCGACATCAAATTCAATAGGTTTTGATGAAATATTTGGATCTTATGGGCCACATGCATTAGCTGCATTAATTGTTATAATAATTTTAATTATAATTATTATCTTACTTTATTTTATTACGAAAAAAGTATTAAATATCATTTGCGAAGAACGAATTAAGGAAATTGATCCTAATGAACAGGCAAATTTTAAAATCCTAATTGAAAATCCAACTAAGAAAAACAAAATTTATGAAATAAAAGTTATTAATAATCCTCCCTCAGAAAATTGGGAGAAATCTTTAGATACCAAACAAATATCGATAGATGGAAAACAATCAAAAATTGTAATTTTAACTGTAAAACCAACCGATAAAGCAAAACCAAATGATTGGACTGAAACAAAAATCGTAGTTAATATGTCAGGTAAAAGAAAATCAGATCAAATAACAATAATGACAATGCTAAAAGATGGAAAAACTATATTAAAAATATCTGATGTTTTCACATGGCCCAAGTCATTTATCCAAGGAAATAGGATAACAACGTCTTTTAAATTATTTAATAAGGGAAATATTACTGCAAGAAATGTAATTGTAAAGCTATTTATCAACGGAAGGGAAAAGAATAAAACAGAGGTCACCATACCTAGTGGTGGTTACGCAGAAATTAGAATACCATGGATAGCCCAAAAAGGGAAAAATAGCTTATACCTAAAGGCAATAGAGCAGTGATATTTTAGAATATGAGAGAATAATAATAAATAATAGATTTAATATTCGGATTTTTAAGGTGTGTCTCTAGTGCAGGAAGATATATCCAAGAAAAAAGAACAACAACAACAAATTCAAAATTCTGAGAAAAAATTTCAGAGTTTAATTGAAAAAAGAAACGAACTAAATGATCTTGCCAAACTAGTTCGTGATGAAAGGGATATGCTTAATAAAAAACGTAAAGAACTAGTCGAAGAAATGAAGAAGGACAAGCAAGAAAGAGACAAAATAGTTAAGAAAATGAGGGAGCACAAGGAAATTAGAAACAAATTCCAACAGCAAGCAATGAATCTAATAAAAGCAAAAAGAGCAAAAAGAGGAGAAGTTATTAAAAATCTACCCTTAAGGGTTGAAGAGCTTAAAGCCGATGTACAAATGCTTGAATATCGACAAGAAACTGTTCCAATGAGTACTGAAGAAGAAAAAGCCATTATTGATAAAATAAAAGAGAAAAAAAATGAGTATTCTAAAAATAAACAACTTTTAGAAAAACAAAAGATGATAGAAACGGATTTGTCTGATACTGATAATACAATAACGGATTTATTTAAAAAAGCAGATGAAGAGCATGACAAGGTCCAGGAATATTATAAAGAAAGTCAAAAAATTCATGACAAATATATGAAATTGGTTACTGAGATTTCAGCTTCTATCAATGAGGCAAATAAAAAACATGAGAAATATATAGAAATAAGAGAAGAAGCGCAAAAACATCATGAAAAAGCTATGGAAATGCGTTCTAAAATAATGGCTGTGAAAAATGAACGCCGAAAACAATGGCAAGAATCAAAACAATTACTGAAGAATCAAAACCTGAAAGCACAAAATGAATTGTTTGATAAAGAAAAAATAGAAAAAATAACAGAAGATTCCGTTGCAGCGCTAAAAAAAGGTAAAAAAATTACGTTAACAAAATAACGTCTTAACGACAATTACCGAGAATTTAGACGGCAATTTTAAATATTGATTTTTGTTTTGGCCCAATTGTGGCAATTATGGAAAATGTCGGCATTATCAGTTATGGGGCAAGTATACCCAGATGGAGAATAAAGGTTGAAAATATCGCATCTATCTGGGGTAAAGATGGTAAAACAATCAGCAAGGGTTTAGGTATAATTGAAAAGTCAGTACCATCAAGGGACCAAGACACAGCAACAATTAGTGTAGAAGCTGCTCGAGCAGCTTTGAAAAGGACAAACATTAATCCTCAAGATATTGGAGCAATTTATATTGGAAGCGAATCACATCCATATGCTGTAAAGCCAACTGGGACTATTGTTGGTGAAGCAATTGGAGCAACTCCTGATTTAATGGTAGCCGATTATGAATTTGCATGCAAAGCAGGTACAGCAGCCATTCAAACATGTACAGCTTTAGTAAAAGCAGAAATGATAAAATATGGACTTGCTGTCGGTGCTGATACATCACAAGCAGCACCTGGAGATGCTTTAGAGTATTCTGCTTCAGCAGGAGGTGCTGCATTTATTATCGGGAAAGATAAAGTTATTGCAAATATCAACCATACTTGTTCTTTTACAACGGATACACCGGATTTTTGGAGAAGAGCAGAAAGAAAATATCCATCACATGGTGGAAGGTTTACTGGGGCACCTGCCTATTTCAAGCATGTGTCAAATTGCGCAAATAATATAATGAAAATATCAGGAACAAAACCTGAAGATTATACTTATGCAATTTTCCATCAACCTAATGGTAAATTTCCAATTAGTGTAGCAAAGAAATTGGGTTTTACATATGATCAAATCAAACAGGGTTTATTAGTTCCTTATATTGGTAATACTTATTCTGGAGCTTCAATGATTGGACTTGCTTCAGTGTTAGATGTTGCTAAACCAGATGATAGAATATTTTTAACAAGTTATGGTTCAGGGGCTGGAAGTGATAGTTTTGACATAACTGTAACCGAAAAGATTAATGAATTACATAGAGAAAATGCTCCTTTAGTTTCTCAAATGGTTGAAGATAAGGAATATATTGATTATGGAATGTATACTAAAGTTACTGAACTTTTATATTGGGAGTGAAAAAATGAGAGATGTAGCTGTTATTGGTGTTGGGTTAACCAAATTTGGTGAACTTTGGGATAAATCATTTAGACAATTAATTGCTGAAGCCGGAGCAAAGGCAATATTGGATTCAGGAATCGAAGGGAAGGATATAGACGAAATGTATGTTGGTTCTATGAGCTCAGGAAGGTTTGTTGGTCAAGAGCATGTAGGAGCTCTAGTTGCAGATGCATCTGGTTTTTCAAATGTGCATATACCATCTACTCGTGTGGAAGGTGCATGTGCTTCAAGTGGCATGGCAGTCCGACAAGGATACTTATCAATTTCTTCTGGAGCAAGTGATGTGGTTGTTGTTGGTGGCATGGAAAAAATGAACGATGTTAGTGGTGCATCAGCAACAGGGACTTTAGCAACAGCAGCAGATCAAGAATGGGAAGCATTTTTTGGTGCAACATTTCCAGGTTTATATGCAATGATTGCAACCAGACACATGTACGAATATGGTACCACAAAAGAACAACTTGCTCAAGTTGCAGTAAAAAACCATGCCAATGGTGCTTTAAATCCTTATGCACAGTATCAACGTGAGATTAACTTAGAACAAGCCTTAAACGCCACACCTGTAGCATATCCTCTTGGACTATTAGATTGTTCCCCAGTTACTGATGGTGCAGCTTCTATAGTTCTATGTGAAGCTGTGAGAGCTAAAAAATACATAGATAACCCTATAAAAATAATTGGATCTGGTCAGGGTTCTGATACCCTTGCATTACATGGTAGACGAGACATTTGTACCTTAGATGCTAGTGTTCACGCAGCTAAGAAAGCATATGAACAATCACATAAAAAACCTGCAGATATAGATGTTGCTGAGGTTCATGATTGCTTCACTATTGCTGAGATATGTGCTATTGAGGATCTTGGATTTGTAAAAAAAGGTGAAGGAGGTAAAGCAATTGACAATAAAATAACAACTAGAGATGGTTCTTTACCTGTAAACACTAGTGGCGGATTAAAAGCAAAAGGCCATCCTGTTGGCGCTACTGGTGTTGCACAAATTATTGAAATTGTTTTACAACTACAGGGCAGAGCTGAAAAAAGACAAATAAAAGATGCAAGAATTGGCTTGGCCCATAATGTTGGTGGTTCTGGTGCTACTAGCACGGTTCATATAATGGAGGCGATGTAAATGGGAGTTGCAAGGTTTTGGAGAGAAATTCCTCAAAGATACAATATATTGGCGAATGAATGTGGATCATGTAACCGAGTATTCTTTCCACCTAAAGAATCCTGCCCAGACTGTAGAAGAAAAAGTATGGGAAAGATGAAAGAAGTAAAATTGAGCGGAAAGGGTGAGGTTATTACATATACGATAATTCATGTAGGTCAAGAGGGTTTTGAAGAACAAGTACCTTATGCAATAGCTATAATTAAACTAGAGGAAGGTCCACAAATAACTGCACAAATAGTCGACTGTGAGCTTGATGAAGTAAAAATTGGTATGAAGGTTGAAAGTACATTTAGGAAAATAAAACAAGATGGAAGTACAGGCGCAATTTATTACGGTTATAAGTTTATTAAACGCAATTAATTATATACCATAAAATTAGTCAATATTGTGCTATTCATTAACATGATTTTCATAGTATATAAATTTAACCCATCATTTTTGTTAATGTTTAACATGGTTATTTTTTCAAAAAAACTAAATATTTTTATTTTGAAGAACTTTGATCAATATAATGCTCAACGAATTTATTTATACATTTGGTTAACTTTTTTAAATCCTTACCAAATGAATCGTATTTTTCATCAATCCTTTTAAAACTGTTGCTCATATCCTGGTGCATATTTTTCATAATCGAGCTTCCAGTATCAAGTTTAATTAACATTTCTTTGTTTTGGTTAGGTATATCACCATAATTTATTTCAAAGACATTAAAAACCTTTGGCGGGTTAAATTTTTCTATTTCCTTTGATTCCGTATATTTCTCAATTTTTTCAACATTTGGGGAATAAATATCATCAGGATTTTTTACGTTAATTTTTCCAATAAATTCATTTAAATGTTTTAAATCCTTTGTTTTACAAAAAATTTCAACATCCCCATTTGATAAATTTCTTACCTCACCAAAAATATTCAATTTTCGAGCATTTCTCATTACAAAATTTCTATATGCTACACCTTGGACAAATCCCTTAACCAAAATTCGTGCTTTCATTCCTTGGTTATTTTTATTTTTAACCATAAAACCACTTTGTTTTATAATATTTATAAGATATTATTACTTAGTTGTATATTTAAAAGTTTTGAATTTATGTTGTGCTTTATCCTCACATTTAATATAGAACATAAAATTGTTTAAAAACTATTCTGTTTTGATTCATTTTATTGCTTTATAACCCTATTTTTCCTCTGTTACCCCCTACTTTCACACCTATAAACATACTTTTAAGGCATTATTGCCTTCTGTTCAACAGAAGGGATTTTTAAACGATTCCAGTTCTTTCTGTGCTTGTTGTTTTGTGATCTTGCCAAGACTACGAACATATTTTCCTTTTGAATCAATTATGTAATATCGTTGATATTTTCGGTTATACTTTAACCATGACATTACGGAAATTTCCCCCCTTCTTTATATACTACTAACGGAAAGCATAACCTGTTTCCGTAAATAGTATTTAAACAACTTAGAGAGTTTCCGTTATCTTTCTTTATTTTTCTTCAGTTTTTCTTCATTAACCAGTTTGCAAATATGCCGACAGTGGGTTTCTGAAATCTGATTACTGGTAACTTGAGTTACCACTTTATCTGGAAGTTCTAATAATTGTAATTTATATTTATAATAGGCATCACCTTCTCCATATCTCTCCGATAAATTCCTGACTGTATAATCGTATTTGTCTTTCATGTGTTTGTAGTGTTTTGCTATCCTCTGCCAGTTGCTAGATTGATTTTTAGATATTCCAAGATCCTTTAATTTTGGTAATGTTTCTTCTAGTGGTTTAGTTAATACACCACCAGAATTATCTTTTCCATTTAATTGTCCTTTTGTTCCTTTATTCAACTCTGTTTCTTTCAGTAATTCACCATATTCTTATCTGTTATTCTCCTTAAACAAAACATTTATAAATAAAATTATACTATTGGTTAAACCATTGGTATAATTATGAAAGTAGCTTACAAGAGATGGGGCGAAGTAACAATAAAGAAACAGGGCGAAAAAAAAAATATATTCGATCAGACAAAATCATTTAGTATATTGAATACAAAACATGAGTATACAATAGAACAGTTACATGAATTATTTACTTTGATTGTTGATTTATCAGAGAATTATACCTTTGAAGAATTAAAAAAGAAATTATCCAAGCTTTGAATAATTATACCAGTTAAATAAGTCTCCAATTGGGGGAGACGGCTAAGGTGTAAATATGCAAAAAAACAAAAAGATAAAAGCATTAATGTTAATCTTTATTTTATTTACAATTGTTTTATTAAGTGGTTGTGTTGGTTTAAGTATTTCAGTTAATACCTCAACTGAAAATAAAACAATCGGTAATGTGAAGGGTTATGGAGAACTCATAGGGCCAAAGGAAAGAAAAGGATTTATTATTTCACATCTTGACAATGGATTCAGTCAAACAATTTCTGTTATTGGAAAAATAAAACACAGAGGTACAGGTGATTTATTCGTTGAAACTTCAATGAGAAAATATAAATATCTTGTTTATGGTAAAACGTTATCCTCTGATTGGAAAATCTTATCCAAACCTGGCGAGACGAAGAAATATATCAGTAATCCAAATCCTGGTAATCTTGTCCCGACATCGGGGCAAATATCAGGGGGGGTTTGGAATGCAGATGAATATGCTTTTGAAGTTGTTGGTAATGATTACAAAGCCATAAAGGTTGAATTCTGGGGTTATATTGATAAGAATTCCAATTGGTGGGATATTGGTGGCGAAGGTTTTGTATGGACATTGGTACAAAGAGATGAAGCGGATCTTTATGAGGGATGGGGATCTCTTTCATTTGAGTCTGGACCTGATGGAAGACCCAAGAATACTTATGCAATTGGAGAAACCATTAAGATAAATGTCAAGACTCATTATGGTGGTGATGTCGGGGAAAATGGCAAACCCTGGAAGGTTGTTTTCAGGTCTCCGGCTGATAGAAGTGGAACTGCATTATTGGAAAAATATTATGCAGATAATGTTGAGACTTATTTTACTTATAAAGTAACTGAAGATATGTATTCAAAGACTTCAAACAATGAATACAAGATTGAAATTTATAATACTTTAATTGAAAAAGGTGAAACTGTAGTTAGGACAATTGATATATCAGGTCATGCGCCAAGCGAAGTTATTTATTCTGGGCCAATCCAGGGCTTTGCCCTTAAATTCACTTTTGCCCCTAAAATACTAATTTTGACCCTAAATTAATATCTTGACCCCAAAATCCTGTAGTGGTGAATTGTCGGATGTTAGATGTTGACTAATTTGGTTGGTGAATGAGGAAAGTAAAATCACAAAATACCATTCCTTACATGTATTTTTATATGTATTATACCACTATGTTAAATAACATCATTGAAATACTAATTCTCATCCACAGGATGGGAATAAAATGGCATGGATTTGTAAGATTTGTAAATGTGGTAATGTCGATAGTGCAGAAAGATGCATACATTGTGATAATCCAAAAATTGTTGAAGAATAAGTATAAGGAGGAAAATATTTTGGAGACGAATATTATTAGTATCTCTATTTTGATGTTTATAATAACAATTCATATCGGATTGTTATTCATAAAGAATCAATACAAAAATAAATTAGAAATGAAAGTTGAAATTTCGGGTGATGCAATTAGGATTTTTCCTGATAAGGAAAAAGGAGAAGATTTTGAAGAATTTGGAATATACGAACCAATATTGGATTATCTAAAAAATTCATCAATTGTTGATTATACTATTATTGTGATTGGCGTTTCATTAACGTTAATAACAATTTTTTATGATAGTATTATTTCGTTAATTGATTGTTGAATATTCGGGTTGCAAAATCTTATAAAAAACCAACGTTATTGTATTACTCGTTCTCCCCGATGTATCGATGTTACCAATATAGGATAGGGCTAATTAACCAAATCTAATTAGTTTTTTTCTAGTGTATCAAATTCCTATTGGCATAAAGGATTAAATAAGAATTAATCTTAATATTTGTAAAATATCAAACATTGATAGAAGGAAAAATCTAAATTTATGGGTAAAATCACTTACAATTCATGATGAATAATAAGAAATTCAGAATAATTTTTCATCTGTAAAATCAGATTAGCATTATTTAATTCAATCAATGCTTTCTGTAGAGTAAAATCACTGAAAAATTTTAATTTCGGTCTATTCTTGATTTCATTGATAGATATCCAAGAAAGACCAATTTCTTTGCTCTGCTTATCTATATCAATTAATTCATGAAAAACTTTGTTTGCATCCATTGTTAAATTGTCTTTCTTTGACAAAGGTTGCATGGGAATATTCCATCTTGCCACTCCACCTGCTATCATTCTATCTCTATAAGTATCTGCATATTCTTTGAACATCTCAGATAGTTCATTTTTAATTTTTGGTAGCATATCTTCTGTCAATCTATCCTTCAATTCGAATCTACAGGCAGCACAAGCAATCTTGATATGAGCTAAACTATCGAGAAGTAGTGTTTCTTCTGTATAGTTCTTATCAATATATTCTGATGTCTGTATAGCTAAATCTGTAAACTTTTCAATGAGATTAGGTTCAATAATCGGTTTAATAATAAGGGCTCGAATTTGGTAATCCATGACATCTCGATTATAATAATCCAAAGAACGGTATTTCACATCATCAGGCAAAATAAGCGGAATCTGAATTCCAAGGTTTGATATATTCATTTTGGAAGATAATCGAGACATATCGTTGAAAGAAACTTCGTTAGACCTTAGGTCGTTCCTTCTGTTGATTGTTTTTCTGGCTTCATTTTCTTTTAAAATGAAATCATATTCAAATATTTCATTCTTCTTTTTAAATTCATTAGGAAGCAAACCACCGATAGATGATTTAAGAAATTTCATTTTTTGTTTACTGCCTGAAGGAGCAAATGTTTCTACACCTACACCACCAATTCCAAAGAAATCTTTATGACATGACAGGATGTTGTATGCAACTTCTTTCTTAAAAAGAGGATAATCATCAGAGCCATGCCAGTTTTCAACCACATGATAAAGAAAACCCTCCTTAGAAATACTTGGTTTTGGCAAAGAATTAATATCCACAGGTTCATATCCTTCAACAGTATAAGCTCGATTAGTATAGATGCCAATCGTTGAATTTTTTTTAAGATGAGTTTCTCTGTATAACTCACCTGTTTTTACTTGAATCAATCCTTGTTCGGGAATACTAATTCCCTCAGGAACAGCATAGAGAAATGTAGAATAATGGTCGCTGAAAGGTGTATTTTTTAAACGGAAGAGATTTCTTCCTTGCCATTCGATAAATCCGGTATGTTCATTCTTCATTAAATAGGATTCAAAGTTAGCCCAAGGGCCCTTCCATCTTTTATTAAGATTAATACTTTTTTTCATTTTATCTTAAAACAGCATTCATTTCATAATTTCATTATTTTCTTTCCTTATTTTTTCTATTTGCTTCTTATAAGTATGTAATACTATCCACGCAATCCATACTAAAATGATGGTTATAAAACCATATAATGTAATTAACATATTTTTATCTATATTTTCTATTGAAATATCCTTTCCATAAGAAAGACAGCTAAAAATAATAGAAATATGTGTTATCCCGAAATTACTTCCTTCGAGTAAATAATGTAATCGAATTTGATTACATGAGGAAGCTGAATCAAAAGAAGATTCGATGGATAGTAAGAGAAATGGAAAAGG
>Ga0180433_10001716_pt1 | contig 36115 bp, 22 predicted proteins | sample SS_ome_8_FD_132980 | JGI IMG/M metagenome (GOLD analysis project Ga0180433, IMG submission 132980) | Hypersaline lake sediment archaeal communities from the Salton Sea, California, USA - SS_1_D_1 metaG | ecosystem: Environmental > Aquatic > Non-marine Saline and Alkaline > Hypersaline >...
AAGCTATCTGAACAATTATGAGGTCAGGCTAAAGAACAAGGGCGGTAAAACCATCATAGCAGAGACCAACTCAAAAATATTATTTGATACAGCAGGCGCACCTGTGGGCTTCGAAGGCACGATAAGGGACATAACAAAACGGAAGAGAGCGGAGAATGTGATCAGGGAATCCGAGGAAAAGTGGCGTTCCCTTGCTGAAAATGCCCCGGATATAATAATTATAGTCAACCGTGCAGGGATCATACAATTCATAAATAAAACAATTATAAAAGATAAGCCTGAGAAAGTAGCAGGGCAAAGTATCTATGATTATATATCTCCTGAATATCATAAAAATGTAGAAAAAACAATAAAAGAAGTCTTTAAAACAGGAAATCCCGGCATGTACATTATTACCGGAACAGGACCTGACAATGCAACATCCTGGTATGAGACACATGCAGGCCCGATAAGGATCAGCGGGGAAATAAAAGCAGTATCACTATTTGTCAATGATATTACAGACCGGAAGATCACGGAAAAGGAGCTGATAAAAGCAAAAGAAAAGGCTGAAAAGACAGATAAACTAAAAACTTCTTTTCTCGCTAACATGTCTCATGAGATCCGCACACCCATGAATACAATAATCGGGTTTTCAGACCTTCTGGCAGATCCCGGCATATCGGACAAATCAAGGAATGAATATATCAATAATATAAAAAGCAGCGGGAATCTTTTATTAAACCTGATCGAAGATATTATTGATATAGCAAAGATAGAAGCCGGACAACTGAAAATAGTTGAAAAGGATTGTGATATATCCTTACTGCTGTACGAGCTTAATGAATCCTTTAATGAATATAAAGAAGTAGTAAATAAAAAACATATCTCCCTAAAGCACAAAACACCTGGCAGGAAAACATTGATCAGAACAGATCCTTTAAGAATAAAACAGGTATTATCCAACCTGATAAACAACGCCATAAAATTCACTGATAAGGGGTATGTGGAATTTGGGTATTCAATTAAGGACAAAAACGCACTTGAATTTTTTGTTAAAGATACAGGGATAGGCATTGAAAAAGACAAGCTGGATATTATTTTTGAGCGCTTTATTCAGGCAAATGATATTAATGCAGTCAAATACGGAGGCACAGGATTAGGTTTGAATATATCAAAAAACCTGGTCAATATGCTTGGAGGTGAAATATGGGTTGAATCCGTACATGGTAAAGGAACAACATTCTATTTTACTATTCCCAATAAACGCATTGACAGTATTCCACTTATTATTCCCAGACAACAAAAATCAAAAAGAACTTACAGTTGGCATAAAAAAAAGATCCTTATTGCCGAAGATAATGATATGAATTATATTTATTTCGAGCAGGTTCTGAAAGATACAAAAGCAATACTTGTGCGGGCGAATAACGGCAAAGAGGCTATCGGTTTATACAAGTCATTAAATTTCGATCTTGTGATCATGGATATTAAAATGCCAATAATTGATGGCATTGAAACTACAAAACTGATCCGCAAGTCAGATAAAAAAACCCCGATCATTGCTGTCACTGCTTATTCTCTTTCAGGAGAAAAGGAAAAATGTATTAAGGCAGGTTGTGATCAATACATTACCAAACCGGTAAAAAAAGATTTCCTTTTGGATATTATCGGGAAGTATTTACAATAGCAGATGCCCTAAAAATACCAAATCACCTATAAAGGTTTAACCTATCGTAGTATAGAGCCCCTTTTCTGCCAGTCTTTGCTTTAATATCTTCAGATCTTTGTATGCACCTTTTTTAATATCGCATTTTCCCTTGTGGTGAGCAATAAAAGTACATTGTTCTGCCTGCACCATATCATGAGCGCAAACCTGTACCAATGTATCTATTACATAATCATAAGCATTCTTGTCATCATTATGAAGTATAAGGAACCTGTCCCTTTTTGAAGCATCGCTTCTGCTTTTTCTGCCCTCTTTCTTATCTCTTGTTTTATTTCGGATTTTCATAACCGGATATAGTATCTTAATAATAAAGACCACAAAAATACAATTTTATTCGAAACATACAAAAATGATGACAAAAAGGAATAATTGTTGTCTATTAAGGTATTCTATTGTCCAAGCAGGTTTCGTGCCTCTTCAACGGTAATTTTCTTGTCTCCTCTGAAGGCAACTACAAAGGCATCTGTAACACCCTCATTAACAAGTATCACCTTCATATCTGCCGCATCTTTATAATTACTGTATTTACCGACAAGATAAAGTGTATATCCTATCTCATTTGTGAACTGTTCAAGCCCCCTGTTTGAAGCCACACTCAGGAATGAATTAACCACTTCGGTGGGAACCTGCTCTTTGTATGCACCGATCTGCACCTTAAACACTATATTACCTGATGCAGTCCCCGATACAGATGAAGGGGTTTCGTCAGGTCTGTCAGGTATATTGACCGTGGATGATTCGTTATCAGTATCAGACCTGCCGCTGCGTTCCATTTCCCTCGCCTCACTTATACTTATTCGCTTCCCATTATAATAAGCCGTCACAAAAGCATCAAGCACGCCGGCATCAGCAACCTTGTTCTTTTCCGACACTGCCAGACTATAATCATTATATTTACCGGTTGAATACCTGATAAGACCGGATTCTGAACGTGATTCATAAACAGGCGTAATATTAAACAACTCACCGGGTGTTACAGGAGTCCTGTAAACCCCTATCTGAATGGTATATAATAGTCCTGTTTGATCGTCCAGGCTTTCTGACCGGACATATTCACGTGAAGAAGTTTCCCTGTCAGTAGTTGTCGCTTCGGCAACTATTGGTGGTACACCGGCACTCTGACTCCTGTACATGTCAACTTCATTTTTTGCCGTCAGGTTATACTGCTCAAGATCCTGCCCTGTATGGGAACGTATAAGATTACGCGCCTGGTATAACGGAATCCTTACCCCGTCCTTGTAAGCAACAATAAAGGCATCATTATACCCCCTTCCCCTGACATCCTCAAGAATAAGATTTGTAACTTCAATAGACCTGAACAATCCCACCAGGAATTTCTTAAACCTGCTGCCTGGCAATTTCTCTGCTGTCATTGGTTGTAAAGGACTAAAAGTATTTTCCGGAATAGGATTTATAAATGCTCCAACCTGGATCTTAAATACCAGTCCTGCAGGCAAGCCGGGATTCACCGGTATAGGATCAGCATCAGAATAATATGTTGACGATGACATCGAAAAACTATAAACACTGCCTGTTGTTACTGTTGGTGGAACTTCACGTACAGGGTCTGTCTCTGAAGCAATATATTCAGCATCTGTTTTTATCTCCGTATCTGTCTTTATCTCTGGATCTGTCTTATCAGCAATATCAGTTTCTTCTGTCCTGATATCCTCTTTCACTTCTTCTGTAGTGATTTTTTCCGTAGGGGTTTCTTTAACGTCCTCAACTATATTTTCTGTTATAAAAATACTATCATTATCGTAAGTATCCTTTGTTTCTGATATTGGTGTTACATCAGCTTTTTCCTTCCTTATAACATCATCATCCTTAATATTAGAAGCAAGAAGAGTATCTGCAGGTACTTCTTCGCTGATCTCCGGTATGCTGAGATAAACATTATACGCTTTCTGCTGCTGATCAAGCGCCTCAGTCTCAAGATCATAAGCAGTCGCCAGCAATTCCTCCACCTTTGCCGGATCCTCGACATAAAATGCCTGCTCACGTAAAGCATTTGCTTTTCTGAAATTTTTATCCGCATCTTTTTCCAGTTGTCTGCCTTTCCGTGCTTCCTGGGAATTATTATCAATACGTACTTTATTCAAACCCTCTCTATATACATAATACTTATTTTCATGTGCATAATCATAATTATCCCCGGCTTCGATCCTCATATCACGCGCTTTGTCTTCCAGCTTCTCCACTTCTTTCATCATTTTCTTTTTCTTTCCCTTACTGGTTTCCGCTTCTGCTTTCTGCCTCATATCCTCTGCCTGATTGCTAACGATCTCTGCCTCTTCAAGAATACTTTCAGCTTTGCTTATCAGATTATTCGCATCATCAATATCCCTGAGATCCTGTTTTTCAAAAGCAACCTTTTCTATTATTCTTGATTCCTGAGCTGTCTTCACATTCCTGACATCAACAGGTTTGTTCAGTTTCTCCAGCCTGTCTATTTTAACTATATTATTATCAGCGACAAATGTAACGGGATCAACATCAACAAGCACTTCAACAGCAACATTCTGACTGTTTAGCGCATCCCCCTCCAGCTTAACCGCTTTTTGCAACGATTTTATCTTGTTGTCAACATCTGTTTCTCCTTCCGCCTGCTTACGAAGATCCTGCGCTTCATTGAAAAAATAGGTCGCCTGTTTCCTGTATTGCCTTGATATTGTGGTGTTGTCTGCTATCTCCTCCAGTTCTTCACTTAAGATATCCAGTTGCTTATCATAAAGGTGATACTTAATGCTGTCAGATTTCCCATGATATTCCAATGCTTTAACCAAGTCATTTTTTGTCTGTTCTTCAAGCTCATCAACACCTTTTAAGATTTGTTTCTTTTTCCCTTTACTATATGTCTGTTCAGCAAGTTTCTTTTTATCATTTACTGTTGCCAGATTCTTTTCCGCCTTCTTTTGTAATGTTTCTGCATAATATTTATGCTGGCGTGCAGTATCGAGGCTGTTCTCTTCATCTAACAACAGGGTGATCTCGTCATGGAATATTTTTTTCTTACTTTTCGGACCTGGCCTGTCCTTTACAGGTGTGTGAACAGAATCCGCTGTTGTACTTTTGTTGGCAGCATCCCCCGTTTCTTCCGGAGACTTCAGTGATTCTGCATACTGCGGATCATCCTGAACACCTGCATCTCTTGCTTTCATATAAAGGTCAAGAGCCTGTTTTTGTTTGTTCAGTGCCACTATCTCCAGGTTTTTAGCTTTAATAAGCTCGTCCGACATCTCAACATATTCATCTATCGTAGAAGCATTCATCCTTATAGTATTAGCATTTTCATAATAGGATTTAGCTTCCTGTTCAAGAGAATTCGCCAGCTCAACATCAGGATGGTTGGCAACGATCCTGTTCTCTTTCATCAGCTCATCATACATTTCATATAATTCCGTATTGGAATTTTCATAGATCACATTAAAATTATGAAAATGCACTTCTGCTGCTTCCTTTAGTCCCTTGATCTTTTTATCAAGATTCTTCCTGGATTTCTCATTCTGCATCTTATCCCTCTGTTTCTCATAAACACCTATCTCCCTGTTGTTCCTTTCCCAGTCTTTATACATCTGATCAGCATATCTGCGTTCGTTCTCAATATCCCTGACCTCTGCACTTTTCTTTGAATCTTTGACCAAAGTATTTTCCGGTTTATATTGGGTTGCTTTAACCAGTAATGCATCAGGCCTGATGGATTTATTCTCTATTTTATCAGGTGATTCACTTAATATTTTCTGCAATTTATCATTACTTACGTCAGCCCTGGTCTGGTTATCTTCAGCTATCTCCTTGAGCATTGCTATCTCTTCCTCTACAGCCTTACGTGTCTTCTCATCAGTTATATAATCAAGACTTGTCTCCATAAACCGGATCCTTTCCTGCAATGCATCGGAAATATTCTGATATGTTTCTTCTGCAAATGTTTCCCTTTGGTATTCATTCTCTTCTTCACTTAGTTCCGGATCATGAAATTCAAAATTAACAGCCGGATTATCCTTAACCATATCAGTGCTGGACTTTCTTATTGAGCTAAATGCCAAATACTTAAGCTCTTTCTCATGAGCGCTTGACAGCTTTTTCTGAAGGTCGTCCTGTAATTCAACCGCTCTTTCTTCCAGCCCTCTTATCTGCTCCGATATCTCGGTCCTCTCTCCCTGGTCAGTTATATTTTCCATGCCGGCTCTCCTGGTATCAGCCTGCTCCTTCAATGATATTATCTCTTTTTCTATCTTGTCGGCTTCAGAATATAATTGTTCATATTCTGTTTTTAATTCCTGTGATTCCGAAGAGCTTTCACTATCCCCTGCTATCTCTTCGGTAGTAGGCATTTCAGTTTTTGAAACATCACTTTCTGCAGATGCCAGAGAAGAATTCTCAACCTGCTGTGCACGATTGAACTTGGTCCTTGCATTCTCCTTCTTCTCAGATGCCAGACTTTCGTACTTTACGATCTCCGATTCAACCTTGTTCAGCTCATCAGGATCATCAATATCAACAATACTGTTACGTTTTTCATCAGCCAGGGCTAAAAGAGAATCAGCTTCATGATCTTCAATATATGCTTCCCTGAATATCTCCTGTGCTTCTTCATTCCTGTATTTGTCAGGTACTGTAACAGAAGCTTTATCAATATCCGTTGCAACCTCTTCAGTATCTTTATCAGCAACTTCTTCAGTGGTTACCTCTTTAGCAGTATCTTTTTCCGTGATTTCTTTCTCAGGAATTACCTCTGCAACTGTTTCCTTATCATCCACTGCTTCTTCTGTTCTTTCCTTGTCCGCAATATCATAACCTGTCTCACTTACTGCTGTTTCCTGGGCTATTACCTCATCAACCCTTAGTTCCTTATCATATATCTCTTTTGCCAGCTTATCATTGTCAACTTTCTCTTTTCTGGCAGTTAAGGACTCATAGGTCTCTGTATTATCCTGTATAGAATTGTCAAGTTCAGATAAAAATTTTATTTCCTCGCTGAGATTATCGGTTTCTGCTTTCAGGCTTTTTACTTCTGATATAATACTCTGCTTTTTGTTCTCAACGTCTTTCTTCCTGGAATCCAACAAGTTCAGTCGCCTCTGCAATTCAGCTTTTGCATTAGTGTCATTTTCCTTATTGATCTCATCATTTATCCCTGTGATCTCTTCTTCTATTTCCGACAGTTCAGTATTCAAATCCGATTCATTACCGGCGAGCTCCTGCATTCTGTTATTCTTTTCATCAAGGGATGCCTGACGATTAGCTATTTCAGACTGAGGTGACACATATTTTTCCTGGCTCAGGTTAAGAAGTTTCCTCATACTGTTCAGGTCACCCACCAATGTTTCCACATCTTTATTTTCGGTATTTGCAGCTATCCGTTCCGCAAGCTCTCTGGTTTCCTTAGCCTCCTTTTGCTTCTCCTGTGCAGCATTATTTAATGAATTTGCAAGATTATATGCTGCAATGGCTTCCTTATCAAGATCATAAGCTTCTTCTTTTAACTGCTCCGCTTCTTCTCTTTTTGCTTCACGTTCACCCGGATCCGTAATATTATCGAGTGAAGAAAGGATATTTTCAGCTTCATTATATTTTTCATTCGACTCTGAATTTTTTTCTTCAGCAACAAGAAGCGCAATCACGGACTCCTTCTCGAGTTCCTTAACCTGCTCTTCCATGATCTCTGCATCCCTGCCCGCTTCCCTTGCAATAAAGTCAGGTGTTATATCATTCGAAAGCTCCACTTCGGCAAACTTGTACTCACGTACCTGAATATCCGTCTTTTCCCTGACAAGATTAACATCAAGCGCGTTCTCTCTTAAAGCAATGATCTCAGACTCAGGTGTCACCTCAAGCTTTGATCTCTCTTTTATCTGCTCAATACTTTCAAAAACTCTTTCAACAGGATTTTTCTCAATCTGTATCTTATACACCGAGATCCTTTCGGCGCCTGTCTCCCTGTTAGAGGCAAAATATGCAAAATCTTCATTTGCATCAGAGATAAAAAGAATATCATCATAAGGTGAGTTTGTCGGAAAATCAAGGTTTACAGGGGGCGACCATGCTAACTTAACACTGTCATATTCACTTCTGAAAACATCATATCCCCCCATACTGTTATGACCTTTCGAACAGAAATACAGCGTCTTTCCGCCTGGATGTAAATAAGGGTAATCCTCATCATAAGTAGTATTAATAACAATCCCCAGGTCTTCGGGCTTGCCCCAGGTCCCGTCAGGCATCTTACGAACCATAAAAATATCCCTGCCATTCTTTTTGTTTATACAACTCGAATAACAGCCAATGTCAAGTTCAGTGGAAATGAACATCAATGAATTTTTTTCTTCTTTCTTATCAATACCGGATTTGTATTCATCAGGCTTTACTATTATCCTTCCTCCAAAATCATCCAGCTCATAAGAATAATAAATATTCTCATTTTTTATCTTTTTATTATCAAGAACAATAAGGTCATTGATATACCTAACCAGGTCCTGACCATTAGTACACATGCTTATCTGCCTGTTAATATCCAATAATTCGACATCATGCTTTTTTCCGTATTTGATAAAAAACTTGTAAAAATTTATTGCATAATCAAACACATAAGTATGATGATAGGCTTTACCAAGAAAATAATATACTTTGGGGTCTTCAACTTTTGTGAGGGAATATTCCAGAAAGCTGATCGCTTTATCAAGATCTTTATTGACCTCTACCAGGCATGCAGCGTAACGGTAATTATATACTGCCTCCTTAGGGTACAGGCTCAATAATTGTGAGTATAAGGGTAACGCATCATTATACTGCTCATTCATAAAATACTCATCGGCTTTCTTCCTGACTTCCTGCTCGCCATCCGATAGCTCCTGCGCAAATAAGGTTACAGATAATAGTAATCCTGTAATCAATAAGGATAAGCCAAATATTATTTTGGTTCTTAATACCATATAATATAACTATATAGGCAGTTAAAGATAGAACAAATAATTCAATTTAAGTAATATATTTATTTATCATATAATACTTATAATACAAACTTCATTACTATATAAACGCCTTTTACATTTGAACGAAAATACAACTTATTATGTTTCAATATGATAAAAAAAAATATACATTCTTTATTAAATAGATACATTGATAAGCAGAATTCCATAAACAATATAATGTTGAAAACCTCTGTTTGTTTTTTGTATAAATAATATATGAATTAAACCATATTTCAATGTATTTGTTATATATTCGTTAGCTGATAAAATAACAATTTCTCAATCTGAAATGACTCATTTAAAAAAAGGTGACAAAGCGCCTGCAATAGAGGCAAAAGATCAAAACGGCAATCTTATATCATTAAGTGATCTGACTGGTAAAAAGGTAATTCTGTATTTTTATCCGAAGGACAGCACTCCGGGGTGTACTGCTGAAGCATGTGATCTCCGGGATAATTATTCCGAACTCAGGAACATGGGATTTGAGATCTTAGGAGTCAGTCCGGACAGTGAGGCATCTCATAAAAAATTCATCAGCAAGAACAGCCTGCCTTTCACGTTGATATCCGACACTGATAAAAAAGTAGTGACCGATTATGGTGTATGGGGTGAGAAAAAAATGTATGGCAGAGTATATGAAGGTGTTTACCGTACTACTTTTATTATTTCGAAACAGGGTATAATTGAACATGTGATCACAAAAGTAAATACTAAAGATCATACACAACAAATTCTTGATCTGTTGTAATAATAAATTAAATAACACAAAATAAAAATGGGAAAAGAAAATACTGACGAAACTAACAAAGCAAGGCTTAAAGCTTTGGAAAACACCCTTGGTGTAATAGAGAAAAATTTTGGTAAGGGTACGATCATGCGTCTCGGCGACGATGCAATAGAAAAGGTAAAGGTTATATCTTCAGGGTCAATATCCCTGAATATGGCACTTGGAGTCGGGGGTTATCCCAAAGGGCGAATTGTTGAAATATACGGTCCTGAATCTTCCGGCAAGACTACACTGGCTATCCATGCTATTGCAGAGGCTCAGAAAGCAGGCGGTATAGCTGCATTTATAGATGCAGAACATGCTTTTGACAGGTTTTATGCAGAGAACCTTGGTGTTGACATTGAGAATCTGCTTATATCACAGCCGGATAACGGTGAACAGGCATTGGAGATCACAGATCACCTGATACGCTCCGGTGCAATCGATATCATTGTTATCGACTCTGTTGCAGCACTGACCCCGAAAGATGAGATCGAGGGCAATATGGGCGATTCCAAACTCGGGCTCCAGGCAAGACTTATGTCACAGGCACTGCGAAAGCTGGCTGCCAATATCAATAAAACAAAAACATGCTGTGTCTTCATAAACCAGTTGCGCGAAAAGATCGGTGTTATGTTCGGCAATCCGGAAACTACCACCGGCGGGAATGCACTGAAATTCTATTCATCTGTAAGGGTGGATATACGCAGGATCAGCCAGATCAAAGAGAGTGATAATGTAACCGGAAACCGGACAAGAGTAAAGATCGTGAAAAATAAAATAGCTCCACCATTCAAAAAAGCAGAGTTCGACATTATTTATGGCGAAGGGATATCCAGAACCGGAGAGATAATTGACCTTGCCGTTGATAATAATATTATTGCGAAAAGCGGATCATGGTTTAGTTATGGCGACACAAAACTCGGACAGGGAAGAGATGCCGTAAAAGCACTGCTCGATGATAACCCCGAATTGTCCGAAGAGATCGAAAAAAAGATCACAGAAGCATTTCAAAGCTCATAGAATACAACCGGCATTTATTTATCGGACTGAATAACCGTTAACTGATGTTGGAAAAGTAATAAATTCCTGTTTATGAGAAATTATAATGATCTCTTTGTTGTAATTGTTATCCTGCTATTCCTGTTCACGGGTTGCAATAATAATTCCGGATCAGATAACAACAATACTACCGGTAATGACTCTGTTACTATTGATAATTTATCAAAAGCAATAAGGGATGATCCTAAAAATGCAGATCTCTTTTTCAATAGATCACAACTGTACTTCGGGGAGAATAAGATCGATGAAGCTATTAATGACATGAGCATAGCAATAAAACTCGACTCGCTAAACCCCGACCTGTATATTAAAGCTGCAGAATATTACCTGCTGAAAGGCAATTCGGGAAAAGCAAAAGAAACACTCGAAAAATGCACAAGCCTTGTGCCTGAAAATACACGGGCACTTACCGGACTGGCTAAAATACATCTTTATGTACAACAATATAAAGAGTCTATGGAATACCTCCTCAAAGCGCAGAAGATCAATAAACACATGCCCGATATATATTTTATTAAAGGGCTTATATATAAAGAAACATTCGATACAGTCAGGGCAATAGATAATTTCCAGATAACTGTTGACAAAGAACCTGATCATTACGAAGCATATATGATGCTCGGATCATTGTATTCAAAACAAAAAAACAACCTTGCAATTGATTATTTCAATAATGCCAAAAGACTTGTACCACAAAGTATCGAAGCTTACTACATGTCAGGGATGCACTACCAGGGTATGCAAAATTATGACTCTGCCCTGGTTGAATACGAAAACATCATTAATAACATTGACAGTACTTATTACCCGGCACACTTCAATGCAGGATATATTAATATGCAATACCTGGGAAATTACGAAAAAGCTACCGGGTATTTTTCCGGTGCCATAAATTATAATAAACAGTACGCAGAAGCATTTCATAACAGGGGCTATTGTTATGAAAAGCTGAATGAATTTGAAAAAGCCAGGAAGGATTATAAAAAGGCAATGGAGATAATACCTAATTATCAGCTAAGCATTGACGGATTGAACAGAATTGACGAACGATTATTGAAAAATAATTAATTTGTATAAATTGTATTTATGAAATAATACACTAAATAACAAATACATTTTAATTAACAAATATTCAGAAACTGTTTTGAATTTTGATCATTGAAGATTGGATTTTTTTTGATATTTGGTGTTTGGGATTTATATTAAACTAATAAAAAATATTGCACGAGTTATGAAAAAATTATTGTTCATTCTTATTGTCTGTATTTATGTAATTCCTGCTTTTGCCCAGGGAAAACTAACACCTGAAATACTATGGGAATTTAACAGGATCAGTGATGCAAGGCTATCGCCAGACGGAAGCACTGTGGCTTACTGCATTACCAACTATGACATAAAGACCAACAAGAGAAATACGGATATTTTTCTTGTGTCAGTTAAGGACAAGTCAGTACAGCGTCTCACGGATTTTGAAGGCTCTGAGTTCAGCCCGCGATGGCATCCCGGCGGAAAGACTATATCATTCCTGGCAACAGAAGGAGGCACAGTACAGCTATGGATCACAACCACTGATGGAAAGATGAAAAATCAGATCACCGAAATTGAGGGAGGCATAAACAGTTACGAATTTTCGCCCGACGGAACACATATTTTTTATACAAAAGATATTAAGCTTGAGAAAACTACAAATGAGATTTACCCCGACCTTCCGCTGGCAAATGTAAAGATCATTAACGACCTGATGTACAGGCACTGGAATGACTGGACTGATGATGCATACAGCCATATCTTTGTTGCAGACTATGATGGCAAAAAGATCTTTAATGATAAAGATATTATGGAAGGCGAAAAATGGGATTCACCGCTGTCTCCGTTCTTTGATGAAAGCGAGATATGCTGGAGCCCTGACGGTAAAATAGTTGCCTATACATGTAAAAAGCTCAGAGGCAGGGATTATGCTATCAGCACCAATTCGGATATTTATTTGTATTACCTGGAAACAGGAAAGACAGTGAATATCACACAAGGAATGAAAGGGTATGACAAACACCCGGTCTTCACCCCTGACAGTAAAAAAGTTACATGGCTGAGCATGGAGACACCCGGATATGAATCCGACAAGGAAAGACTGTTTATCTATGACCTGGGATCCGGAAAAATGAATTATTTAACAAAAGATTTTGACAGAAATGTTTCGAATGTTACCTGGGATGATGACGGAAAAACGCTTTATTTTATCAGCGGAATAAATGCCACCTTCCAGATATGGAAAATGGACATTTCCACGCTTGAGATAAAACAGGTCACAAAAGGAAAACATAATTACAGCAGCATTGAAAAAAAAGGGGATGTTTTCATTGCTGTAAAAGAATCCATGTCTAAAGCCAGGGAAGTATATATATTGAATGAAAAAGACGGCACAGATGACCAGTTGACCTTTGCTAACAAGGACATTTATGAAAAGGTCAAAATGGGCAAAGTGGAAGAGAGATGGGTAAAGACCACTGATGGTAAAGAGATGCTTGTATGGGTCATTTATCCTCCTGATTTCGATGCACAAAAGAAATATCCTGCCCTGCTGTATTGCCAGGGCGGACCTCACGGCGCAGTAAGCCAGCGTTTTCATTACCGGTGGAACTACCAGCTTATGGCTGCACACGGATATATCATTATTGCTCCGAACCGCCGTGGTCTCCCAACCTTCGGCTCGGAATGGAACGACCAGATCTGTGGTGACTACGGTGGTCAGAATATAAAAGATTACCTGTCGGCTGTTGATGAAATAAAAAAAGAACCTTATGTTGATGAGGACAGGCTTGGAGCTATCGGTGCAAGCTATGGGGGGTACTCCGTGTTCTGGCTTGCAGGTCATCATGAAAAAAGATTTAAAGCATTTATTTCGCACTGCGGGCTTTTTAACCTGGAAAGCTTTTACGGAGCCACAGAAGAGTCGTTCTTCCCGAATTATGATGTCGGTGGCGCATACTGGGAAGATCCTGCACCAAAGGGTTATAATTTCTCACCGCATAAATATGTTCAGAACTGGGACACTCCTATACTCATAATCACCGGTGAATATGATTTCAGGGTACCATATACCGAAAGCCTGCAGGCGTTCAATGCTGCAAGGCTGCGTGATGTCCCTGCAAAACTGTTGTATTTCCCGGATGAGACACATTTTGTTGCCAAACCACAAAACTCGATCCTCTGGAACCGCGAGTTTTTCGGCTGGCTGGATAAATGGTTGAAATAGGTACAGATGCTTTATTGCTGGTTCCCTGTAAAGGGTATAACTACTCTTATGTGTATTAATATAAACCAATAAATATTATACTATGAAAACACTTATTTTTACTCCGGTCATTTTCCTTGCTTTTTTACTGAGCTATTCATTCGGAATATCTTATATATCAGTTGCAGACGGCGACTGGACAACACCCACAACATGGGATCCCGTGGGAGTACCTATACCCGGAGATGATATTACTATTGACACTGATGTGATCCTTAATTCCAATTTCTATTATACTGCAGGCTCGGTAACTATAAACGAAGATGCTTCACTGACTGAAGATGTGGCGGGAAGGAGCTTTACTGTAAACGGAGGAACATTTGAAAATAACGGTGTACTCAGAATAACATATCTTGTCACCATCGGTGGCACAACGGAAAACAATGACTCTATCTATATTTATGTTTCTTTTTTAAACAGCTCTACTTTTGATAATAACGGTGTAATAGCTGAAGCAGATAGCTTCCTTAATGAGGGTGCCTATAACAATAATGCTGATGCAGAGATCCTCGTAAGTAACTTTTATAACAATTACAATATAGACAACTTTGGGGTAATAGATGCAACTAACTTTTATAATGCCGGCACTATTCCCAATTCTGGTGAAATGTGGTTCACTAACTTTACCAATACAGGATCATTTGTGAATGACGGTGAAATTGAATCAAATGATTTTCGTAATACAGGGACTTTTCATAACTTTTCATATATCACCGGAACAAATGATTTTACCAATGTCGGAACATTTGAAATGTTTGCGGATTCGGAATTCGAAATTGAGAACAACTTCCTTAACTGTGATTCTGCAAACCACACTGCATTGTTTATCAATAACGGATTGGTGGAAGTAGGGCATCATTGGGCAAATACGGATACGGTAAAAGGTTTTGCAGGAGAATTCTATGTTGAGGACTCCACATTTAATTTCGGCTGGATGAAAGGCTCATTCGATTTCTGCGACCTTACTCCCCCTGCTACAGAACCATATATAGACTATAACTCAGGAACCATTGACCCTGACATAACATATTGTCAGGATCCGGTAAATGATCTGGAAGGTTCGGCATTCATATCAATATATCCTAATCCGGCAAGAAACACTCTTTATATTGAATCCGGCAATACAGGACCGGAAACAATTAAATTATATGATATTATCGGGAACCTGATCAGCAGTCATGAACAGGCAAACTCAATAAATACTTCTGAATTACAGAAAGGTATTTATTTCGTGGAATTTATAGATAAGAATGGTAATATAATAATGAGAGAAAAATTGATCAAAGAGTAAACACTCATTGTCTCATTTTCTCCCGTAGGTCCGTAGGACTCCTACGGAGGATGCCTGCGGCAAAATTGTCTCATTTTCAAATTGTCAAATTTCCAAATTAAATTCTTATTCCTATAACAATAATATCATCCACCTGTTCGTGGTCACCCTGCCATTGTTTTAATGCCTTTTCAAGGATATCCTCCTGGACAGGCATTGGTTTGTCATAATTTTCAATAAGCAGGTTCTTGAAATTCTTATATTTGAATTTTTTCCCTTTAGGACCACCAAACTGGTCGGCATATCCATCTGAAAACAGGTATAACCTGTCTCCTTTTTTCACCTGTATTTTATGATTTGTAAATGATCGTTTATAATTGACATGGATACCTATAGGCATATTATCTCCTTTAATTACAGTCAGCCTGGAAGGATTCTCCGTATCTCCGTTTTTCCTTATTATATATAAAGGATTATTAGCACCGGCAAACTCCATATTATACACTTCCTCTTTATCCAGCAGAGAAGGGACCGGCACAAGGTCAATAACGCACATAGCAATATCCATACCGTCCTTGGAACTATCATCCTCGCTTGTCTGGTGCAATGAGCTTATTATATTATTTCTCAGGCTGTTCAATATCTCATTGGCTTGTATTACACTTTTCTGGTTCACTATCTCATTAAGGAAAGAAATTCCCAGCATGCTCATAAACCCGCCAGGCACACCATGTCCGGTACAGTCTGCTGCAGTTATAATCAGCTTATTACCTTTTTCCGTTGCCCAGTAAAAATCACCGCTTACTATATCCCTCGGTTTGAACATGATAAAATGTTCGGGCAGATGTTTCTCAAGGAATATCAAAGGAGGCAACAGTGCATTTTGTATCCTTTTTGCATAGTATATACTGTCAGTGATCTCCTTTTTCTGATCTGCTATTGTATCCCTTTGTGAAGTGGCAAGGTCTCTTTGTGCCTGTATCTCATCTCTCTGTGCTTCTATCTCATCTCTCTGCTGCTGGATCTCTTCCTTCTGCATCATTATCTCATGTGTTCTTTCCCTGACGGTCTTTTCCAGCCTGATCTTTGCAGCACGCAAGCGGCGCGTATTGATCACAAGACCAATATAAAAGATAACAAAAAACAAAATGACATAACCTGCATAAGCCCAAACAGTGCGATACCAGGGAGGTAATATCGTAAAGCTGTATGATGCAACATCACTTTCAATGCCATAGATGTTCTTTGCCTTTACACGGAAAGTGTAGTCCCCTTCCCTGAGGTTCGTATAGTCCTTATACATCTCAAACGACCACTTTGACCACGTATCATTGTATCCTTCAAGAATATAGCTGTACCGGGTCTTGTCTTCCTCTTCATAAAAAGGGGCAGCATAATGGAAGGTAATGCTTCTGTACCTGTAGTCAAGCTCAGGCACCTGGTGCTCCCCCTGGCTGAAGACCACTTGTGATATTCCTTCCTGTTCGGATCGAAAATTCGTACCGTGAAACAATATCGAATCCCCTGTAAGAGTGACCTCCCTGATAAGCGTATAATAAGGGATATAAAAATTCTTACCGGAAGTGATATCATAGCTGTATAAGCAGTCTGAAATACCAAACCATGTTATACCCCGGGGTTCGGGATATATCGCATCTATCTGCTTATACGGAAGACGCCTGAACGGAAGGCTGTCAATCTTTATATTGCCGTTTTCCCTGCTTATCATCTCGATCCAGAACCGGTTCTCATTATTATCCCTGCTCCCCCGGTAAACAGTAAGCCAGATATTGCCTGTGCTGTCTTCAATATAACGAAATATCCCCTTTGAACCGTTGCAATAACTATCTCCGAAAACACTGTCAGGCACAAAACGATCCCTGTTTACGTCATAATTGTAAAACCCCTTCTCAGTGGCAAATAACAACTTATCCCTGTAATTGTAAACATGTATCTCTTTCAAAGATGGCAATCCGTTCTCCGTATTATATTGTTCGAGTACAGTATCCTGTTCTGAAAGCCTGGCTTTATAAACTCCGTTAAAATATGTAACAAACCATATTGCACTGTCATTATCAACAGCCACACTTCTTACTTCATCCTTGATATTCAATATCTCACCCCCATACTCCCACCTGTTATTTAAATAATTAAAAACAACCAACCCCCCATGCCTGCCTACAAATACTTTATCCGGAAACACACCGGGATTACTGTATAATTTGAATGTATTGAACCGCTTTATCCTGTCAAATCCACTCCGGAACTGGTTTTCAACTGACCTCGCTGTTCCATTGTCGCAAATCTCAAACACACCCTTGGACGTGCCTGCCAGTAATTTTTCTTTGTCTGTGCCCGGAGGCTTGTACTTCATGAAATCCCATGCCTGAGCTAATAATTTTGACTGGGATAATACGTCTGTGTTCTCTACGGGAATAAGCTCGGGATTATTGTTCTTATCATAACTTAGATAAAATATACCTGAGCTTGTTGCAACATATAATTTACCGTTATGTCTTATCACATCATTAACCGATCCTTTCAATCCCAATCCTTCGCTGAAAATACTAAATGGTGAATTTATCTCCACCTTTGATATCCCTACGTTGAGAGTGATCCATAAAAGCTGTGATATATGGTCTTCGCTATTATTATACAAACAAATAGCTGTCTCATCCTGTAGTCCTATCTGTTTATTGAACTGCTGCTCTATTTCTCCTTTTCTATTAATTATAACCACCCCGTTTACCAGCGTGGCAAAAGCGTATTTCTTCCCCGGTAAAGCTATTGCATAATATACGAGGTTTTGTTTTAAGAACTTATTAGCCTTCTCAGTGACCACACCGTCATTACTTATACCGGTAATAGAATCGTACAGGAACAACCCGTCTTCGTGTGTTGCTATAAGCAATTTCTCTTTGTCATAAGGCAAAATTCCAAATACATTCTTGAACATGTAAAAATCTCCTCCTTTTACAACATTAAAGGAATCGTTTTTAAATTCCAGCAGGCCTTCGCCGTAGTTACCTGTGAATATCCTGTTGTCCAAAACAAAAGAAAAGAGGCTGTATTTTGGAAGATCAGCGACCCTAAGGGGAAAGCTGTAATCGTATTCGAATATTTTATATGATGAACAAAAATAAACCTTGTCATTAATTGTATAGGTTTTCCAGATATCAGCGAACTGCTGGTCTGCAGAATCAAGGTCATCAGTAAGGGATACATATTTCAGTTTCCCCTGGCTGTCAGGTTCGAGGTATCCGAATTCATCCACTGCGCCAACAAAGATAGTCCCGTTTTTATCAATAGCCAGGGACCGGACAATAGAATTGTTAGACACAGGTATCTTCCTCCAGCTTTTCCCGTCATATTCCAGAACACCGTTATCGTTATTCCCGAAATACATTACTCCCCGGTTGTCCTGTACAGCAGACCAGTTCTGGTCACTGGCAACATATTCGAGGGGAGTGTAATTGCGTATAAAAGGGACGACATTTGTCTTTACCTGGCAGAAAACAAATTGCGAAAGGATTAAAATAACTAATATGGAATATAGTTTTTCCATAAAAAACACAAATAACAAATATAATATATTAAATCCTCAAAGAGAAAAGCGCATATTATGATAACACAAACCGCCGCAGGCACGAAGCCTGCAGCGGTTGACTCTACTGCAAAAATTGGAAGAAAAGAAAATCTTTATCCCCACCTGATCTTCCCCTCCCCCTTTGGGGGAGGTTGGGAGGGATCAATCTACATTATCATGGAGAAACGAATTATTCTCCCTTAATTTAGTTTTGTCATCGTCATCATCTGACAATGTATATTTTGAAATATCGGATTCCGCTTTGCTGGGTGTGTTTGATTCAAGATTTATCTTTTTCCGCTTATATGCGGGTTCATTCTCCAGCTCATTGATATCATCCTCACCTCTTATATGGCTCATCTCTTTTAGTTTATCAAATTTCATACGCAGATTTGTAAGCCGTTCCTGCGCTTTTTTGGCTTTTTCATTCAGGTCGCTTGTTTCATTTTGCTTTTCATTACCATAAAGCTCATTGTACAGATTCTCCTTTTCTATCTTGTCAACAAGATCATTTTTAAAATCTATGGTTTTTTGCGAAGTGCTCATTTCTTCGTCACCCTCATCACTTATCACATTATCATCAAAATTTTCCTGTACAGGTTCCTCACATATTTCATCTTCCTGAATATCATCAAGTACATTAACGACCTTTGCAGGCTTCTCCCGGGTATATAATTCAGGAATGCTGCTTGTTCCGAAGCCTGTGGCAATAATTGTCACATTCACAATATCATCCAGTGTCTCGTCATGTCCTGTTCCCCAGATTATATTAGAATCATTTTCCACAGAATCCTGTATATAATCAGTAACCTGACCTACCTCATCCATACTTATCTCATTACTGCCTGATGTAATGTTCAGAAGGATGTTTTTCGCACCCTTCACATCATTATTGTTCAATAAAGGTGAATTCAATGCATCCTGTATTGCCTTTATTGCCCTGTTCTCTCCTTCTGCTGAACCGGCGCCCATAATTGCCACGCCGCTGTTTGACATCACTGTCTGAACATCAGCAAAGTCAACATTAATATACCCGTCGAGCGTAATTATTTCCGCAATACCTTTTGCTGCAATGGTTAAAACATTGTCGGCTTTGCTGAATGCATCCGATAGTTTCAGATCACCGTACATCTCCCGCAGTTTCTCGTTATTTATAACAAGCAAAGAATCAACATGCTCTTTCAGTTCTGCAATACCATCTATTGCCTGGTTAATACGAAGCTGACCCTCAAATTTAAACGGGATAGTGACAATAGCCACTGTTAGAATATCAAGTTCCTTTGCGGCTTTGGCAATTATGGGCGCTGCACCTGTACCGGTGCCTCCTCCCATACCTGCTGTAATAAACACCATTTTGGTATTTTTCGAAAGAACTTCATTAATATCATCGAGGTTCTCTATAGCAGCCTGCCTGCCTTGCTCAGGTTTGTTCCCGGCACCCCTGCCTTCAGTAAGGGAAGCGCCAAGTTGTATTCGCATTGTCACAGGACTTTTCTTTAAAGCCTGTGCATCAGTGTTGCATACCACAAAACTAACATCCTTAATACCCTGTTCAAACATATAGTTTACGGCATTACTGCCTCCACCTCCAACACCAATTACTTTGATTATGGATGTTTCTTCTTGCGGAATCTCAAAATTCATAAGATCTTCAGCCATATTTATTGATTTTAGTTATCTCAGGAATACCCTTCGAAATAATTTATAATTACATTTCCAAATTATCAAATTGTCACATTTCCAAATTATCAATGAACATCCTTCTCCTCAAAAAAGCTCCCGATCTTCTCTTTCCATCCCTTGAAAAAACTCTCCCTCGGTTCTGTGTCAATCTCATCATTATCATCTTTATCTTCACGAGCGGAAAATTCCTCTTTTCTTTTAATTGTTTCTATCTGCTCATAACCTTTAAGGATCAATCCTATACTTGTCGAGAACATAGGTTGGTTGATCTCTTTGTTGACATCACTTGTCAGATACTCATTAGGAAAGCCCAGTCTCACATCCAGCCCGGTTTTATAAGAAATAAGCTGAGGCAGGTTCTTTAAGAGCGCTCCTCCCCCTGTCAGCACGATACCTGCTCCCATGTTTTCGAGAAGTCCCGAAGACTCTATCTGGAAATATATCGCACCGATGATCTCTTCCATCCGTGCCTGTATTATATACGCAAGACTTTTAAATGATATCTCTTTGGATTCTCTGCCTTTCAATCCTGAGATAGTAACAACCTGATCTTCAGGAGCACAGTCGGCCAGAGCAGAGCCATATTTGATCTTAGCCTGCTCAGCCTGCCTCTCAAGAATGCAACAACCCTTCTTAATATCATTGGTGATAGCATTGCCACCAAAAGGTATAACTGCAGTGTGGCGGATAATGCCGTCATTATATACCGCCACATCCGTAGTTCCGCCTCCAATGTCAACCAAAGTAACACCTACCTCCATCTCGTCTTCTGTAAGTACAGCTCTTGATGATGCCAGAGGCTCAAGTATTAAATTATTAACTTTAAGCCCTACCCTGTTAACACATTTTTTCACATTGTTTGCAGAGGCTATCTGACCAATAACTATATGAAAATTAGCCTCCAGCCTCCTGCCTGACATGCCTACAGGATTCTTTACCCCCACTTCATTATCAACAATAAAACTCTGCGGAAGAACATGCAGAATCTCATCTCCTACATCAACCGGGATCTTTTTCATATCCTCAACAAGTTCAATAACATCATTGTGATTTATCTCCCCTTCTTCAGATTCAATATATTTATATCCCCTGTTCTTGATGCTTTTAATATGTTGCCCGGCTATCCCAACATAAACATCTGATAACTGAACACCCGCCGCTTTCTGAGCCTCCTCAACAGCCATCTGAATTGAACTCACAGTCTCTTCAATATTAAGGACCACTCCCCTCTTTACACCTTTGGAAGGAGTATTGCCCATACCCAGGATATTAAGCTGTCCCTTTTCATTCTTTTTTCCGACTATTGCAACAATCTTTGTTGTTCCAATGTCTATTGCTGCAACAAAATCATTATTACTGTTCATGTCTATAGATTTAATTTTTTTTACAAATAACCTGATCTTTATATTTCAAACTTATCTTTGAATATCCGTTCCAGTCAGTATATTTTAACCCTTTATCATACATCATTTTCAGCTTTTCAAACTTAGCCACGTAATCTTCAGGGCCTCCAAATAAAATAATATGAGCACCCACCCTCGGAACAAGTTCAAGCTCATTGTTCCTGTTCACAAATATCTGCTCGATCTGGGCATTCCAGAATTTGTTGTTCTTAATAAACATTGCTATATGGTAAATATCTTTTAATATTGTCTCATCATTAACATCAGAATCTTCAGTCAGAGATAATACATTGATCTCTTTTCTTTTTAAGTATGAATCCCTGATCTGTCCGTTTCCAACAATAACATGTGCACTGTGCTTATCTGACAATGGCATAAGAAAACCTTCATTGTCAATATAAAATCCTTCATTCTTATTATTGATAATTCTTATTACCGGCACCCTTTGTTCTATTTCGATTATAAGATGCCCTTCCAGTGTGCTGTAAACTTCTGTTCTTTTTATAAAAGAATTATCAAGTAATACGGCCTCCAATTGCGCCTTATTTATATCCCTGACAGGATACCCCAGTATCTTCTCATCCTCATTTTTTATTATTGATAACACATCTTCCTTGTCAATAAAAAAATTCCCTGTACAGCCTTCTATCTCAATATCTATTGACTTACATAAAAGCTCTTTATTCCTGCTACTTACAAACCCCAGGATTATTACAAGGTAAAGCCCCAGCACCATCCATATTGCTATTTTCTTTATTTTTTCCATTAACTATCCTGTAACTTTTTCAGTATATCTTCAATCGGCTCAACCAACTGGTCAATATCTCCTGCTCCCAGTGTCAGCAGTATTTCCGGCTCATTATTTTTTATGATCTCCAGTGCTTCATCCCCGGAACACAGGATCTTTTCCTTTATACTGACCTTATCCAGTATTATTTTCGAGCTTACTCCTTCAATCTTTTGCTCCCTGGCAGGATAGATATCCAGCAGGATCAGTTCATCAAGCCCTTCCAGGCTTTTAACAAAACCATCCAGAAGATCACGCGTCCTGGTATATAAATGCGGCTGAAAAATACCTGTGATCTTCCTTCCGGGATAAAGCTCCCTGACTGAATCTATACATGCTCTTATCTCTGCAGGATGATGAGCATAATCATCAATATAAATTAGCCTGTCTGTTTTTATCCGGAAATCGAACCTTCTCCTGTTACCTTTAAAATCTTTCAATGCATCACGTATCTCATCATCGCTTACACCAGTAAGATATGCAACAGCAACAGCTGCTACAGTATTCTCAATATTGATCTTCCCCGGAAATCCTGATATTATTTGCTCCAGCCTGCCCGACGGTGTTACGATATCAAACCTGAATAAACCGTCTTCCAGTAATATATTCTCTGGATAAAAATCAGCCTTGCTCCCGGATGAATATGTAAAATATTGATAGTGATGATTATCACTGACATTTATATTAACATTATCCTTAATCACCAGCTTTCCGTTTGGCTGTATCTGTTCTGTAAATTTCAAAAACGTATTTCTAATATTACTCTCATCTCCATAGATATCAAGATGATCCGGATCCAGAGATGTGATCACGGCAGTATCAGGATACAAATGAAGAAACGACCTGTCATATTCATCTGCCTCAACAACAACATATTTGCTCTTGTCTGATAACAGCAGGTTACTGTTATAATTTTTTGCTATTCCACCCAAAAAGGCACTGCAGTCAAATTTCGATCGTTTCAGAATATGAGCTATCATTGATGACACTGTAGTCTTTCCATGAGTGCCCGCTACAGCTATGGTTCGCATATTTTTTGTTATATTCCCCAAAACCTCGGCACGCTTATACACCCTGTATCCTTTACTTTTAAAATAATCCAGCTCCTTATTTTTCGTAGGTACAGCCGGTGTATATATCACTATTGTGTCATCTTTACCCTTCCCGTTCTTTATGCTGTCAGGTATCAAATCAATATTATCTTCAAAATGAATGTCTATTCCTTCATTTTTTAAAGCATCTGTCATTTCACCGGACGACCGGTCATAACCGGACACATTTCCTCCTCTTCTCTTATAATATCTTGCAATAGCACTCATACCAATACCACCGATACCTATAAAATAAAAATTATGTGCCTTAAGAAGCGTCATCTTTTCAACTAACAATTTTTATAGTAAACGTCATCCATTTTTATTCACTCATCTTCATTATCTCTTCAGCAATAATATCAGCAGAATCTTTTACTGCCATTTTTGCTATCTTCTCAGAATACACTTTTTGCCTGTACTCATCATCAATAAGTTCAAGCGCATTGTCAATAAGGCTTTTTCTTGCTTCCATATCTGTTATCATCATTGCAGCATCATTTTTCACCAGAGCCATGGCGTTTTTAGTCTGATGATCTTCGGCAACATTTGGTGAAGGCACTAGTATTGCCGGCTTATGAACAATGCATAATTCGGAAATAGTGCTTGCACCTGCCCTTGATATCACAACATCAGCAATAGCAAACGCATAATCCATCCTTGAAATAAAATCATATACTTTTACCAGTTGAGGATCATATTTTGCAGCTTCTTCCTTTGCTTTCCCATAATATATCTTCCCTGTCTGCCATACTAACTGTATTTTTTCATCAGTAATATTCTGTATTCTTGTAATCACACTTTCATTTATTGTCCTTGCTCCCAGACTGCCGCCTATTACAAGTAATGTTTTTTTATTCCCTTGTAATCCGAAATAATTGTATGCTTCCGACTTTTTCTCTGCAATATCCAGCAGATCCTGGCGAACAGGATTTCCTGTTTTTATTATTTTTTCTTTCTGGAAATACTTTTCCATATCATCATAAGCAACACAAATTTTATGAGCCCTTTTTGCCAGTAGCTTATTCGTTACTCCCGGGTACGAATTCTGCTCCTGTATCAGACAGGGAATTCCCCTGCGTGAAGCAATATGCAGTACAGGGCCACTTGCAAAGCCACCAACCCCGACAACAACATCGGGTGTGAACTTTCTGATAATCTTTTTTGCTTTTACCAGACTGGACATCAGGTAAAAGAAAAATGTTATATTTTGTACCGACAGTTTCCGCCTGAATCCTATAACAGGCAGCCCTACTATTTCATAACCTGCAGCAGGCACTTTTTCCATCTCCATCTTTCCTTTGGCTCCCACAAACAAAATTTCTGTTGCAGGATCCTTTTTCTTTAAAGCATTTGCAATAGCTATCGCAGGAAATACATGCCCCCCTGTACCTCCACCGCTGATTATGATCTTTTTATGTTGCTGTTGCTTCATGATTCTCGGATTTATTTAAACTTCTGCTGACACTTAGTATTATACCAAAAGCAATACTGGTGGAAAATATGGATGTCCCTCCCATACTTACAAGCGGTAATGTCTGACCGGTAACAGGCAACAGGTTTACAGCAACAGCCATATTTATAATAGCCTGAAACACAATACTGAATGTCAGACCTATTGCAAGAAATGCTCCGAACCTGCTGCTTATCCTCCTTACTATCAGCCCCGCCCTGTATAACAATATAAGGTACAGTATCAGCATTAAAACACCTCCTATCACCAATCCGTATTCTTCAATAATAATTGCGTAAATAAAGTCAGAATAAGGATGTGGCAAAAAATTCCTCTGTGTGCTCCGCCCCGGACCTTTCCCAAGAAGACCGCCCGTAACTATGGCGATCTTTGCCTGCTCAACCTGGTAATTACCGTCACTATCCTTACTCATATAATTCTCAATACGGTTCTTCCATGTGCCTACCCGCCCCTGGTTTTCAGAATTATAGGCTATAAGCACAAATATTAATATCAGCACCGCTCCGGCACCTGTAAGACCAGCTATATATTTTAGTTGTACCCTCCCTATGAACATTATTATTATTGACGTCACAAACAAAATAAAAGCACTTGAAAAATCTGCGGGCAGTATTAGCATGCATATAACTAACACAGGTACCATCAGAGGTACAAATCCTGATTCAAAACCCTTTATACCGTCCTGTTTCTTTGATAAAAGCCTGGCTATGAACATTATCAATGCAAGCTTGGCAAAGTCCGAGGTCTGCACTGTAAGCCCTGTCCCGGGCACTGTAAGCCATCTGGATGCTTCATTAAGGCTCGTCCCCATTAATAAGGTAATAGCCAACAAAGGGATGGATAAATAGAAAAGTAATTGCGCAAGGCGCGAGTAATAACGGTAAGGAATCTGATGGGCAAGGAAAATAACGCCAATCCCTACAAGCAATAACAGCCCGTGTTTAAATAAAAAATATGTTGTATTGCCTCCCTGTGATTTATATGCTAAAGTGCCGGTAGAACTATATACTGCAAGTATCGAAAACAACGATAGTCCGACAATAACAGCCCATATTACAGGGTCGCCTTTAAAATATTTAGAAAGATATTTCCTCATTTACATATCATACTTTTTTAATTATTCAACTTTTCACTTTCAACCATTAGCCACCAACTGCCTGCTGCTCTTGCATGAACCAGCTAACAGCCAACAGCTAACAGCTAATAGCTGTTCACAGATCCCTGACTGCCTGCTTGAACTGCTGCCCCCTGTCCTCATAATTCTCAAACAGGTCAAAACTGGCACACGCAGGGGATAATAAAACACAATCCCCGTTCTTTGCCAGGTAATAAGACGTGCGTACTGCCTCCACAACTGAGTCGGTATCAACAATATTGCTGATATAACCGGCAAATGCCTTGTGAATCTTCGAATTGTCCTTGCCAAGGCATATTATGGCTTTGACCTTTTCCCTTACCAGGTCTTTTAAAATGCCATAATCATTACCCTTGTCAACACCGCCGGCAATCCAGACAACAGGCTTTTTCATGCTCTCAAGAGCATACCACACGGAATTCACATTGGTAGCTTTGGAATCGTTAATAAACTCGATACCATGCACCAAAAGCACCGGCTCAAGACGATGCTCAACACCCTGAAAATCTGTCAGACTTTCACGTATGACTTCCTTCCTGATATTCAGTGAAACCCCGGCAAGACCCGCAGCCATCGAATTGTAAATGTTATGTTTCCCTTGTAGGGCTAACTTTTGTAATGACATAGTAAAACAATTATTATTTATGTTTATAATTAAATTATTATTTTCAGTATATGCCCCGTTCTCTGCCTTACTATCAAAAGAGAACGGTAGTAATCCTGCAGACATTTGTCTTTTTTTCATTTCCTTAATAATGATCTCATCCTCCTGCCAGAATATAAAACTGTCATCTGCAGTCAGGTTCTTTGTTATTCTGAATTTTGAATCAATATAATTATCAAGTTCATATCCATACCTGTCAAGATGATCAGGAGTAATATTCAGCAATATTGCTATGTCGGGCTTGTAATCATAAATACCGTCAAGCTGAAAACTGCTGAGCTCTATCACATAGTAATCATGATCATGCAGTGCCACCTGCAAAGCATAACTGTTGCCTACATTACCGGCAAGCCCTACATTCATGCCCGCATTTTTTAAAATATGATATGTTAGCAATGTCGTGGTTGTTTTTCCGTTACTTCCTGTAATGCAAATATTTACTGCATCAGAATAACGTCCTGCAAATTCAATCTCGGACATAACATTGATATTCCTTTCCACAAGACCTTTTATTACAGGTGCATTATCAGGGATGCCGGGACTTTTCACAACTTCACCGGCATTCATTATCAGGTCAACGGTATGAGTCCCTTCTTCCCATGCTATATCATATTTATTTAACAGATCCTTATAATTCTTTTTAATATTGCCCGAATCGGAAACAAATACATCAAAGCCCTTAACTTTTGCAAGCACAGCGGATCCTGTTCCGCTCTCACCAGCCCCTAATACTACTATCCGTTTCATATCCGGCATTTTCTTAGTCATTAGTCATTTTCTCTCCGCCTGCCGGCGGATCGTGTCATTCATTGTCATTAAGTTGTCATTTCGCTTTGCTGTCAATCTTTTCAATCTCATTCAATCTGTTTCAATCAATCAATCAATCAATCAATCCACCCTGCGGGACAGTCCGCCTTCCATCACACAACCCCACGTTCGGGACAGTCCCACACCATCCAATCATCCCTTACCTGATCTTCAAAGTAACGATCGTCATTATCGCCAGCATGATACCCACTATCCAGAACCGGGTTACTATCTTCGGCTCTGTATATCCCTTTTTCTGATAATGATGATGAAGGGGCGCCATCCTGAATATCCTGCGTCCCTCTCCATATTTTCTTTTCGTATATTTAAAATAACTCACCTGTATCAGCACAGAAAGATTTTCAACAAGGAATATCCCGCATAGTATGGGTATCAGCAATTCTTTGCGAATAATGATAGCAAATACAGCAATGATCCCGCCAAGGGAAAGGCTTCCTGTATCACCCATAAATATCTGAGCAGGATATGAATTATACCACATAAAACCGACTGTAGCTCCGACAAACGCGCCTATAAATATCACCAGCTCACCTGTGAAAGGTATATACATGATATTCAGGTAATCGGCATAGATCATATTACCGGACACATAAGCCAGGACGCCCAATGTGGCACCTATAATAGCTGACGTTCCTGTTGCCAGGCCGTCAAGACCGTCTGTCATATTGGCGCCATTGGATACTGCTGTAACTATCAGGATCGTAATAATAACAAAAACCACCCATGCCCATTTCCGGCTTTTATCTCCAAGGAACGAAACCAGATAAGCATAATCAAATTCATTATTCTTAAAAAAGGGTATCGTTGTTTTTGTTGATTTCATATCATGCATCATGTAGCTTTGCTGCTGTCCGGTATTATCAACTCCTTCAATGATCTCCACTGCAGACAATCCGGAATCAGCTTCCACTTCCTCCCTTACAACCACATCATCGCTGTAATAAAGTGTAAAACCTACGATCACACCAAGCCCAATCTGCCCCATAACTTTAAACTTACCTGCAAGGCCCTTCTTATCCTTTTTAAAAACTTTGATATAATCATCTGTAAATCCCACAGCACCAAGCCATACTGTGGTGATAAGCATAAGGATTATATATATATTGTCAAGTTTTGCAAACAGCAATGACGGTATTAGTATTGAACCGAGGATTATCAGCCCTCCCATGGTGGGAGTGCCCTTTTTCTGATACTGCCCTTCAAGATCAAGATCCCTTATTGTCTCACCTATCTGTTTTTTCTGTAAATACCTGATTATGCTCTTGCCAATGATCATTGATATTATAAGAGAAGTAATGATAGCCAGACCGGAACGAAAGGAAATATATTCAAACATACCTGCTCCGGGTATGTCATGCGCTTCCAGATAATGAAAAAAATAATAAAACATATCTATTCTTTCTCTTTAAAAATTTCTTTCACTACTTCCTTATCGTCAAAATGATGCCTGACGCCGTTGATCTCCTGGTAATCTTCATGCCCTTTGCCTGCCACCAGGATAATATCCCCGTCAGAAGCCATCATGCATGCAGCTCTTATTGCCTCTTTCCTGTCAACAACACATAATACTTTATTTTCATATTCCTTCTGTATCCCCTGCTTCATCTCCTCAATAATATCTTCAGGCTTTTCATTTCTCGGATTGTCCGATGTGAGTATGACTTTTTCGCTATTCTTAACTGCCACATCTGCCATCACCGGTCGCTTAGCCCTGTCCCTGTTGCCTCCTGCCCCAACGACTGTTATTACATGTCCGTTCCCCTGATTTATTTTATTTATAGTCTGTAGTACATTATCGAGGGCATCAGGAGTATGGGCATAATCAATGATCGCAGTGATACCATCAGCAGACCTGATATTCTCAAATCTGCCACTGACAACATCAAGGTCACTGATCATTGTTAGAACACTGTCTTTCTCCAAGCCCGACAATACGGCACATCCGTAAACCGCCAACAGGTTATATGCATTGAATTCCCCAATATATTTCGTCCATACTTCGGTACCGTCAATATTCAGCAACATCCCGTTAATACTGTTCTCCAATATCCTGCATTTAAAATCCGCCATTGACTTTAATGCATAGAAATGCGTGCCGGCTTTTGTATTCTGGATCATCACCTTCCCATTAGGATCATCATTATTTGTAAGTGCAAAAGACCTGTCCGGCAGATCGTCAAAAAACATTTTCTTGGAGGTCAGGTAATCATCAAAAGTGGGGTGATAATCCAGATGATCATGAGTAAGATTGGTAAACACCCCTCCATAATAGTCGATCCCGCTGATACGTTTCTGCTTTATCGCATGTGAGCTTACCTCCATAAAACAAAATTCACAGCCGTCATCAACCATATCCTTCAGCATACCGTTCAACTGTACAGCATCCGGGGTCGTATATCGGGCTTCAGCCACCTTGTCATTAATATAATTATTGATAGTGGATACAAGTCCTGCTTTAAAACCTGATCTCCTGAACAACCTGTACAGAAGTGTGGCAATTGTTGTCTTGCCGTTAGTTCCGGTTATGCCGACAAGCTTCAGCTTCCTGGAAGGGTCATCGTAATAAGCGGAAGCCATCTTTCCCAGGGCTTCTGCCGAATCATCTACCTGCACGTAAGTTATATTACCTGACAAATTATCAGGAAGAGTCTCACATACTACTGATACGGCGCCATTATCAACAGCCTTCTGAATATATTCATGTCCGTCAACCTGTGTGCCTTTAACAGCAATAAAAAGATCATTATTCTTCACAATTCGCGAATCAAAACATATCTCATTAACAGAAATATTTTCATTGCCGTGTATCTTACCGGTTATCACATTCTTTAATATTTCCTTAAGCTCCTTCAATTATCTAATTATAATTATCACATTTCCAAATTATCAAATTGTCTCATTTTCAAATTATCCTTCATGCCAGAACCAGAACTATCTTATCCCCTTTTTTTAATGCAGATCCCGGCTTCAGCGACTGCGTCCGGACTGCACCCCTGCCAACCAGTACAACAGACAGACCTGCATTTTCAAGGATTGCCAGTGCGTCTTTAACACCCATGCCCTTAACATTTGGTACCAAACCGTTATTTTTCACAAACCTGTTCTCATATAAAATACATGAATCAGTCATAGTTGTGATCACCCATTCGGAATTCACATCATTATGATCAACAGGAATACCAAGTTGATCAAGAACATAATCGAGTTCATACCTTGAGCCATTTTTTGTATAAGGAACAGTTGTTACTGCCTGATCATCATTGTAACCGACTTCCTCATGCATGTCAATGCCTGTGGCATATATCTTATCAGCGATCTCTTTAAACACCGGACCAGCCACATCACTTCCGTAATAGATATTTTTTGACGGTGAATTGATAACTACAATGCATGAATATTTGGGATCTTCAGCAGGGAAATATCCTACAAAAGAAGCCTGGTATTTCTTCTTTTCATCTTTCTTCCTTTTCCAGTAATTCAAAACACAGGTTCCTGTCTTACCTGCGATCTTATAATTATCGTTTTTCAGGTTTCTGCCTGTGCCGTTTTCCACAACTCCCTCAAGTAGTATTTTTGCTTTTTGCAACGTTTCCTTCGAGCATATTCTGGAATGGCTGACAATTTCAGCGTCATAAGTCTTTACTGTTTTTCCGCGATAACTCAGGGCTTTCACAAACCGGGGCTTGACCATGATACCGTCATTGGCAACGGCATTGTAAAAAGTAAGTATCTGTAAGGGCGTCATGCTTATTTCATAACCGACTGACATCCAGGGCAGTGTAGTTCCTGACCACGACCTGTCTCCCGGGTATTTAATAACAGGTTTGCCTTCTCCCTTGATCTCAATCCCGATCTTTTCGTTGAGGTTCATATTGTACAGCTTCTCAACAAACTGGTTTTCCTTCCCATAGTAATGCTTCGTGATAATTTTGGAGATGCCTACATTGGACGATTTTTCAAATGCCTCTTTAACTGTTATCTTACCATAGCCGCCAATATGAGAGTCCGACATGGTCTGGTCATAGTATTTTGTTTTACCATTCTCAGTATCAACAGAATCATCAAGATCCACATATCCGTTATCCAGCGCAACGATCATAGAAGCCAGCTTGAATGTTGATCCCGGCTCCGTGCTTGATCCTATTGCGTAATTATAACTCTCCCTGTATGAATCATTCTTGTCTTTCTTAAGGTTTACAATAGCTTTGATCTCTCCGGTTTCTACTTCCATAAGCACTGCAGTGCCATGATCAGCATTATTAGATTCGAGCTGCCGCCGTAAAGCATCCTGTGCCACATCCTGGATATTCACATCTATTGTTGTTATCAGGTCCATACCGTCCTTAGGTTCCACCTCGTTCTCGTCACTGACAGGCATCCATACCCCACCCGACAATTTCTGCATCAGGCGGACGCCCTGAACACCTTTCAGATAACTGTCATACGCACCCTCAAGTCCTACCTCGGTGCCGGTCCTGCTTTTACTCAGGTAACCTATAGTCCTCGAAGCCAGGTTCCCGAAAGGCTGAACCCTCTTGTTATCCTGTATATAAATAAATCCTCCCTTATATTTTCCCAAACGGAAGATCGGCACCTGTTTGAGCTTTTTTAACTGGTTAAAATTCACCCTCCTTTTTATCAGGTGATAACGCTCACCCCGCTGCCTTGCTTTTATCAGTTCGCGCTTGTAACGGCTTTTTGATTTGTTCTTTAATAGTGAAGAAAGGTAATACGCCAGGGAATCAATATTTTTCCCGAATACTTCATCAGTCAAACCCTCGCATCCCAAATCCATCCTGATCTCGTAGAATGGTACCGAACTGGCAAGTTTCTTTCCATCATCAGCATAAATATCGCCCCTGTTGGCAGGAATAATAATGTCTTTATATGTGAGTTTGTTGGCTTTTTCTATCCATTTATCCTTTTCTATGAACTGCAGGCAGGCTATTCTTACCAGGATGGCTAAGGTCAGCAATAATGCTCCGATATATACTACGGCTACTCTCCATACAATATCTTTTTTAATTTTATCAGACATTATTCCAAATCAGAACCTTTTAAATAATTAGTCATTTGTCATTACGCTTTGATTTCAATCCTTTCAATCCTTTCAATCTCGCATCAATCTGTTTCAATCTCGTATCAATCTGTTTCAATCTGTTTCAATCTGTTTCAATCTCGTTTCAATCTGTTTCAATCTCGTATCAATCTGTTTCAATCAATCATCCAATCCGCCCTGCGGGACAGTCCCACACCCAATCAATCAACCACTATCTTCTTCGGTGGCTCCATTGATTCATATAATCCAAGTTTACTATCTTCTATCAACTTCGCCACTTCTGATTGTTTGCTTATATACATTAATTCAGAGGCTGTGGTAATTGCTTCCGCCCTGAGATCTTTCAGCTCATTGCGGATCCCTGAGGTCTCCCTTACCACTCTCTCTGCATGGTACCTGTTCCCGATATAGATAATTCCGAGGAAGGTTAGGAAAAGAATAAAAGGCAGCTGCCTGACCACCTCATCCTTAGTCAGTATGCTTCCGTCAATAATATCCCTGAATGCGCTTTTCCTGCCTGCCCTTACATCCGTGTTTTCCTTCTCTTCCATATATCTTATTTCAAATTGTCAAATTTCCAAATTTCCAAATTGTCAAATTATCTTCTCCGCTATCCTAAGCTTAGCACTTCTCGCCCTGACATTCTGCTTTACCTCTGCTTCGCCTGCAGTGATGATCTTATTATTCACCGCCCTGAAAGGCACTGCTGCATTTCCGTAAATATCTTTTTCCACTTCACCTTCGGGTTTTCCGTTTTTTATAAAATTCTTCACCAGCCTGTCCTCGAGCGAATGATAAGTTATAATCACAAGCCTGCCTCCTTTTATAATCGTATCCGTTGTTTGCAAAAGCATCTCTTTTAATGCATCCATCTCACTGTTAACTTCGATCCGCAATGCCTGGAACACCTTTGACAAATAACTGTTTTCCCTGTTCTTTGGAATGCATGCGGATATGGCTTCTATGAGATGCTCTGTCGTTTTGATATCGGCTGCTGTTCGATATTCTTCAATCATGTCAGCCAGTCTTTTCGAATTCCTTATCTCACCATATTCTGAGAACACCCTGATAAGCTGCCTGACAGGATAGTCATTAAGAAGATCGCATGCTGTGAACTTCGATCCTGTGTTCATCCTCATATCAAGATTACCGGAAAAACGATATGAAAAACCCCTTTGCGGAATATCGATCTGATGGGACGATACACCAAGATCAGCAAGAATGCCGTCAACCTCCCCTATGCCGTTATGCCTTAAAAAATTTTTAAAGAACCTGTAATTATGATTGATCAGAATTAACCTTTTATCACTGATAACATTATCCAAAACATCACTGTCCTGGTCAAAAGCTATCAGCTTCCCTTCTGTCAGTCTTTTCAATATCTCCCCGGAATGCCCGCCGCCGCCATAAGTCATATCTATGTATGTGCCTCCGGGCTTTATTCCTAATCCATCAATACTTTCTTTTAACAGAACCGGTGTATGATAACACATTATTCCTCAGGTATATTTAGTGAGTCTCCAAGTAATTTCTCAGCCTGATCCGCAAAATCTTCCTCACTAATACCCTCTTTTTCATACAGTCCTTTATTCCATATCTCTATCCTGCCATCCTGACCGGCAAGAATAACCTCCTTATCAACATCTATAAGTTCCAGCAGACGCCTTGGAATTAACATCCTGTTATTACCATCCAACAGTATCTCTGCCGTGCCTTTGAAAAATTCCCTCAGAAACCTGCTGTGCTCCCTTTTGTATAAATTCAGCCTGCTCCGCAGTATCTTTACCTGACGATCCCATTCATCCGAAGGATACAATACAAGGCACTTGTCAAAAACATCCTTCCTGACAACAAACCTGTCCTGTGCAGAAGCAGATAATTGCTTCTTAAAAACAGAAGGCAGCATTATCCGGCCCTTTGCATCAACCCTGCATGGAAAATCTCCTACAAATGTTGTCATGGCACAATAATTTTTTTTGAATACGTAAAAATAAATAAAATGTTACCACTTCCAACCACTTTTTGACACTTTTTACCACCCTGTTAATAACTTTTTTACATATATTTAATATAACAATTAAGCAGGGATCACTTAAAAGACAGTTATTTCTATAGTTACAGGATTATTTTTACTTTTTTTTAAGTAATTTTAGACGTTAATAATTTACAGGCATAACAGAAATAATTATCGGTCAACATGGAAGTTAAATCAGAAAACGCACCTGTAGAAATAAATGTAAAAAAGCTGATCGCCAATAAAAATCCCGGTCTTTTAAAGATCATGCCGCGATTTGTACTAAAATTTTTCAGGAATCTTATTCATGAGGAAGAGGTCAATGGCACACTCAGAAGGCACAAAGATAAATACGGGATAGATTTTGTAAATGCCGTACTTGGGGATTTCAGGATAGGCTATACACTGACCGGGGAAGAGAATGTCCCGGACAAAGGAAGGTTTCTTTTTGCCTCGAACCATCCGCTTGGTGCTATGGACGGGCTTGTACTGATAAGCGCCATACACAAGATACGAGGCGAAGTGCGTTTTCTGGTGAATGATCTTTTGTTATACCTGAAAAATTTCGATCCTATATTTGTTCCGATAAACAAATTCGGCGGGCATTCAAGGGACGCTGCAGCCAGGATAGAAAAGGCATACGGTTCCGATCATCACATATTGTATTTTCCGGCAGGGCTGGTTTCCAGGAAAAGAAGGGGAAGGATCTCCGACCTGGAATGGAAAAAAAGCTTTATCACAAAAGCCATCACTCATAAAAGGGATGTTATCCCTGTTCATATAACAGGCAGAAATTCTAATTTCTTCTACAACCTGTGTAATCTCAGAACATTCCTGCGGATAAAATCAAATATTGATATGCTGTTCCTTCCGAACGAAATGTATAAGCAAAGTGACAAAACCCTGAAGCTGACTTTTGGAAAACCCATTCCATACACATTTTTAGACAAATCAAAAACCCACACCGAATGGGCGAAATATGTCAGGGATATTGTGTATGGGTTAAGTGAATAATCGAAAATTTTCCTTAAAGCTATTTCCTTTTATTAATAAATTAAATATCTTTATATTTGGTTCAGTTTTGAAGTTATTAATTTTAAACATATATAAATTTAAACAATAGAAATTATGAAAAAGTTATTTTTTACTCCAATTGCTTTAATGCTTATGATATTATTTGCCTCTGCACAGGTATCAGTCGGTCCGAAAGTCGGGTTGAATCTGGCCAATATCAGCGGGGACAACACGGATGATAACAAAATGCTCATCGGTGCCCAGGTCGGATTTGCTGCCAATATACAACTTGCTGGCCCTGTTTCTAT
>Ga0180433_10001718_pt1 | contig 36063 bp, 55 predicted proteins | sample SS_ome_8_FD_132980 | JGI IMG/M metagenome (GOLD analysis project Ga0180433, IMG submission 132980) | Hypersaline lake sediment archaeal communities from the Salton Sea, California, USA - SS_1_D_1 metaG | ecosystem: Environmental > Aquatic > Non-marine Saline and Alkaline > Hypersaline >...
AATGAAGAAGAATTAAACAAATACCTTCTTGATAACACTATTGATGAATCCGAAAAAGACAGGTTGTATAAAAAGATATTAGATTCAAAGCCAGGAGAAGAAAAGGAAAGAGACAAAAAAGAGTTCTTTAGACTTTGTGACGAATCACACAAAAAAATGAATGCCCTTTTTAAACAATATCTTCAGAGGCTCAAGTTTAGAGAAATTCAAGAGAGGAATTCTATGGAAACATCGGATTCTACTGAAAAAGAAAAAGTGTAAAGAAAATTAAATTTTTAACCATTCCAGAAATTCTGGATAACTTAAGGAAACTATTATGAAAAAAAAGTATGTGATAGCTAGAACTTACTCTGCTGGAGTTTTTGCAGGGTATTTAGAAAGTAGAAATGGAAAAGAAGGTGTTATTACCGATGCGAGGCGTTTATGGTACTGGGATGGAGCTGCTTCTTTAAGCGAGCTTGCAATGAAAGGTGTTTCAAAACCTCAAAACTGCAAGTTTCCCTGCGCTGTAGATCGAATTGAGCTGACTGAAATTATCGAGATTCTTTACTGCACGGAAAAAGCTAAAGAGAGCATTTTGAGTGTTAAAGAATGGACTGCTCATGAATAAAGATGATTGGAAAGAAATTATTGTTAACGAAGGTGTAGTGATAATTGATGAGTATGGAGATAAATATGAGTAGCAACAATGGGAGCAACATAGGTTTTGGGGGGGCATTAACACTGCTTTTTATAGGGTTAAAGCTAGCGAATTTCATTCATTGGTCATGGTGGTGGGTGCTGTCTCCGCTATGGATAGCCGTGTCGCTTCTTGTATTTTTATTACTGTTGAAGTTGTTTGTAATTTTATTGAGAGGTAAGAGATGATCGAAAGAATGGACTGCTCATGAATAAAGAAGATGGCCATAGCTATGGTTATGGCGATGGGTATGGTTATAGCTGTGGTTATGGCGATGGCAATGGCTCCGGTTATGGCTCTAGCTGTGGTTATAGCGATGGATATGGTCATGGCGATGGGTATGGTTATGGCGATGGATCTGGCGATGGTTATGGCTTTGGTTATGGCTGTGGTTATGGCTATGGACCTGGCGATGGTTATGGCTGTGGTTATGGCTATGGTTATGGCTTTGGTTATGGCTTTGGTAGTGGAGACGGCTTTGGTCATGGTGATGGAAATGGTCGTGGCTTTGATAATGGTTCTGGATATGAATAAAGAGAGGAATATGGATATGAATAAAGAGAATGGATATGGCTGTGGTGATGGCTCTGGCTCCGGTTATGGCAATGGCGGTGGATCTGGCTCTGGTGATGGAAATGGTCGTGGCTTTGATAATGGTTCTGGATATGAATAAAGAGAATGGATATGGCGATGGTGATGGCTCTGGTCATGGCTCTGGTTGTGGTTGTGGCAATGGCGATGGCTGGGGCGATGGAGATGGCTGTGGCAATGGCTGGGGCTATACCGATGGAGATGGCAGTGGTTGGGGAAATGGTTATGGCTGTGGTTATGGCGATGGATCTGGCGATGAAGATGGCAGTGGTTGGGGAAATGGCAATGGCTGTGGCAATGGCAATGGCTGGGGCTACGGCTATGGCTGGGGCGATGACAATAGATTGTGATGAGAATGAAATGGAAAAATGAAGATACCTAGTGGTGAATTTTGGTTTAAGATGGGCACGGATATAGATATGCCAATGAAAATCAATAAGTTTGTAAGATATGGGCACATCAAGCGCTCATTAAAACCATACTCCTATGAGATTATTGGAGAAGGCTATCAGGGAGAAACGCTCATTTATATTAAGGGATGCGAGTGTCCAAGGTGTAAAAGGAATCGATGGATGCTAGCCTCATGTAAAGAACCCGTGGCTGCATGTGCTACACCAGAATGCATGGAAAAGGATGCGAAATGTGTGGAGTAAAAATTGAAGATTGAAAAATGGAGTTGGGAAGTGTCTTATCCATACAAGCAAGTTAAACACAAGTTTAGTGCAAAAAAAACAGAGAGAGACGGGATTAAGTTTCCAAGTAAGTTAGAGGCTCGCTACTATGATAAGCTAAAGATAGCTCAAAAATCAGGTGATCTTTTGTTTTTTCTGATGCAGGTGCCAATTCGACTTCCAGGAAATACGATATATCGAGTGGATTTTGTAGAATTTTGGAAAGATGGAAATGTTAAATTTATAGATGTAAAAGGAATGCCTCCTACAGAAACTTTTAAGATTAAAAAAAGACAGGTAGAGCAGTTATACCCATTCGAAATAATTGTAGTGAGAAAGGTTTAGTTATGAAGTTAATTTAAGTCATATGATAAGAAAGGATTAAATATGAAAATACCTAGGTTATGGACGTAGCGATATCCTTTGCATTATGGGGTGAAGAATGAGCGATTTTGATAAACAGATTGAGAAGTTTGACGATCTTATTGAAGCTAGCGAGGTAAATAGCTAGTGGTTGTATTTGCTGTAATAATTATATTTATTTTTTTAATTTCTTACTTATTTTATGTTCAAGGATGTATAAATACGAGTATTATAGACACTCGTGTAAGTGAATCTAAATTAGAAATCGAATTAAAAAGAGAAAAGAAAAAAAACGAAACTCTTATTAAAATTATTGAATATGAAAGACAAAAAACGGAAAAACACTATGAAGATGTTCGAAAGTTAGTCATAAAAGAATTGAAAAGATCAAGAACTTTTCCTGTAAAAATTGGATTTTATACAGAAATCCCGTCAATGTGTGAGTTTGACTATGATAGAATATACTATAGATATAATAAAGACAGACTGGATAAAATAATTATTTGAATGGGTTGAATTAAAAAAAGAATAAGCAGTCAGGAGGTTTAAATGAATATTTTTTTAGCAATTGTTTTTATATTATGGTTTTGTATTCATTCTCTTAATATTTATTTGTTTTTCAGACAATCAAATCATCAAGACAAAATAAATAATTGTCAGTGCGATATAAACAAAGAGGTAGAAATAATTTTAGCTGGTTTTCGAAAAAGAATAAAAAAACTGGAGGAAAAGAAACGTGTGGATTAAGTATATAAAGTCTTTATTTGAAAACAAAAAAGCAGAAAAAGAAGAAGAGAAGGCGAAAAGGACTATCAAATTCTCTGATGCATTATCTCTCTATTGTTTCTGGGGTAAAATCGATATCAATTCCTGTTTTGCTTTTGACAATTTCCTCCATTAACTCTTCTCCTACCCAGTCATCAGGCTGTCCAAGTTTTCCATTAATGTAGGTACATCCAAATCCAATAGCTATAAAAATAAGACAGATTAGAATTGCCCATAAGTTAGATTTAAATTTTTTTATCATGTCTTCTCTTTTTTTCATTTAACCGTCTCCGTATCCTCTTTTATTGAGTCTTCGAAAAGTTTTTTTAAGTTCTCACATGCAGGAATTCTCTTCATTTTGTGGCCATTTTTGCATTTTTCCTGCTGATTTCCATTTGATGAATTATTTTCGTTGCTTGAGTTGGTGATTTTATAGTCTTCTATTGGATTTGAGCTATTCATCGTTTTCAATTTTATCCTTATTTAAAATTTCTTCTATGTATTCATCATATTCTTCTTCATTGTCTTGTGTATATTGACCAACAAGACAAGCCAATATAAAAATAATCAGAACTATTGAAGATAAATCTTTCATTTTAACGAATACTTGTTAATCTTTTCGTTTAATTTTTCTTCGTTATTCCAAACACCTTCTACCATAATCTCATCCATGATAGAATCATATTGAGTTTTCTCTTGCTCATTCATGCATTTATTAGCTGGAGGCCCCATAATCTTATCTGAAACACGAGCGCTCATTTCTTTGAAAACACGATTCTTTTCTTTTAAAGTTCTCTTTTCTTGTAGAAAATTTTTTAGATTATCTACAATATCATCGTCATTTTTACCCTCAAGATATGTAATTAATTCATTCATATTTAATCCTTAAATAACTGCGCTTCCTCTAAAAAATACTTGACCGTAATAATTTGCTGCAGAATCTATTTGGCAATAACTTTGTGTAGTGCCAAAATCGACCGTTCTAATGGCCATTAAAAATGAATTTGGTTGTGTTTCAATAACTATGTGATTTGTTCCGGCTGGGACGGATGTTCCACCAGATATCCATATAGTACTATAAGATTCAAGGGAGCCAAATTTAATTGGTGAAGAAATTCTTACGCTTCCTGCACCTGTATGATTTGTAAGTGTTATTTTGAATCTTAAAAGAACACCGACTCCTACAGGCGCATGAACAAAGGAATAATTACCTGTTTGAGTTGAATATGTACCTGTTCCTGCTGTTCCTGTTCCTGTTATTATTGGATCATACGTATAGCTATTTCCCGTTTGAAACTGCCCTATACCATCCCTATTATCTAATGTAGTTACTGTCCAATCATCTGAAGCATCTTTTGTCATTCTAAAAGAGCCTATGCATACACAAGGATTCTGGTCATATACTGACTCATCTATATTTTCTAGGGAAAAGAAACTTGCCGAATCATCGGCAACGGCATCATCAGGGGCACCGATATTTGCTGCTGCTGGAGAGCTTCTTAACGATGGAAATCTAGATATCATAAAGGCTATTGCATCTTCATCGTCATTAGAAACCGCATATATATAAAATGGCATGTTATACGTCCAAGCGGTTCCTGCATCTGTACCAAAAGTGTTGTTTATTATCTCACTAGTTCCTGCGGAATCTTCAAAAGTTTGGTTTGCCGTTACGGAAATTGTTGTGAGTCGACCTGGATTTGCTTTGCTTTGAACTGTAATATAACCAGTACTAGAAGAAAGAGCTGTTCCATCTTCAGAATGAATTGTAAATGTTCCCCCTGAATAGGAAATTCCCAAGTTAGACCATCCTTGTTGACTTCCAGAATAATCTATAACTGGATTCCCACTAACTCCATTTCCATTTGTTACCGTTATTCCCGTTCCTGCTGTAATCGTGCGACCTGCAAAGGTGTCGGCTGCTGTTTGAGTTAATAAGCCGTTAGTATTATAGGCTGCCAGGGCTGTGAGTGTAGCATCTGAAGCTTGATATGATCCTGTAGTTGGAGTTAAGTTAATATTCTGATCTGCCATTGTGATTGTACGATCATTACTAGCTGTGATGCTTGAAAGATCCCAGTTCATTCTTTTAGAACCGTCGGCGGTATTCTCTAAGTAGTAGGTTCCATCTTTACCGGTATCATCAAGTGTTTCAAGAGCATTTTGAACCGTTGTATCAGCAGCAGATAACCAAGCATCAAAGTTGTTTGTATCTACACTTATATCCGAAGCAGTAGTTGTAATATTTACAATACTACCTCCGCCAGCCATCGTTTGCTTATCAACGTGAACCTCATCTATTGTTGTCGCATTGATAATCACAATACCCATTCTAATAATTTCAAGTGCTGAAAGTTCATTGGTAGGAACATCATACGTTTTATCAGCAATGGCACCTTGAGCCAAAGCAAGGTTTGCATATAGGGTGTCATCCATGATAGCAAAATATTTAGGTGTCGCAGATTCTATATCATCCTTAGAAACCCCTATCCAAAAAATACCACGCTCATTTCCAGCTAGAGCCGTTGGCGTTCCAGCGTTGTTGTATTGCGTTGGCAATGTATTTTGCGTCGCAGATAAAACCCATTTGCCAGAACCATTTTTATAGAAAATATTTAAATCAACAGCAGCGCTAGAACTATCTGGGATCGTTGTTTCTAAGTCATGATCGTGCCATGTAGTTTCTCCATCGACTTGTATACCAACCGTCCCATTTAGAGCTATTGTACCTCCCGTTCCCGTTGTAACGGTATAACCATGTGCCCCAAGTTCATGAAGAGCATTCATAGTTGAAGGATGGGTATCAAGAGAGTGATTTTCTTTAACAACGATGACATTAGCTGGTGTGTCTGAATCCACAAGAACTTCATAAAGAACGATATTATCTTGAAAGAGAGCTGTAGAACGTGTTGTCGTAGAACCTATCGTTCCAGAAGAATCAATGTAAATGTAATGAGTAGAACCAGCAGCAAGAGAACTTACCGTCTGAGCACCCAACCAACTGACTTTTTTTGTGTTTATCCACCCATTCCCAGGTCTATCGAGTGTAAAATCAGTTCCAGTTACAGTATAATAACTTCCTGCACCTGTCCATTCATTAAATCCTGACTGTTGTTCTACAGCGAATAAAGCACCCATATTTGATGGCGTCAACGCTTTATCTGTAGCAACAAGAAGTTTGGTTTCATCATCGGTTGCTAATTCTCCAATACCCTTATTTGTCGTAGACCAGTCTTCTCCTGCAACAGTAATAGTAGTTCCTGAATGGGTAACATCCATTCCTTCGCCACCAAGAATAGAAAAGCTATGTCCAGCAGGTGTCATTACACCCGAGTCAGTAGTAACGCTTTTAACAACGCTATCTACGAGTGATACAGCACCAGAAACAATAGAAAAATCATTGGTGTTGTAAGAAGAAACACCTTTTGTTGTAGTCGTTGCATCAGCAACAGTGAAAGTTAAGGTATTTCCTGAACCTGACGAAGTAATCCCTTGTGCTGAAGTGCCAATAATATTCCAATTTCCATCACTATCAGGAGAAAGAGCACCACCAGAATCACCAGTAATAGTTTTACCAAATGCTGTCCCTAAAATAGTTACATATCCATTAGTATCCTGTTGAAACACCGTATCATCATAACTTGATAATCCTGCATCATTTGAATTTACTGGAGCACCAGTTCTAGCCTTTCCTATTTGCACATTTGTAACAACCGTATTACCTGATGCTGTAATAAATACAGGTTTTGCATATGTTCCGCTAGAAACGGTTAATCCTGTCACCTGTAAAACATTAAGAACAGGGATTGCACTTCCTGAATCACCATCAAATTGTGTAGGTATGGTAGGATGACTTGCTTCTATATCAATGAGACCAGCTTGCGACATATCGCTACTCCTTAAGGGCTTTTTTGTTCTTTTAGCTTGTTTATCTCACCTAAAAGATATTCGCCATATTTTTCTTGAATAAATAGTTTTTTCTTTAAAACAATCAATTCCTTCAAAATTCCATCATTATCGACGTTTTGATCTTCTATCTTTTTCAATAAAACATTCTTTACTCCATCCGCATCACATGGAATAGCTGCAATTTTATCTTTTATTGAATCAACATGATCTCTTGATTGTTCAAAAAATCTTTCTATAGAACTTTTTAGGCAATCCACAAGTTTATTCAGCTTTATAAATTCACCCTGATTTTCAACATCCATGCTCTGAATGACTTCTTCTTGAACCTTCACCTTATTTTCTAAAAATTCAAATTTCTTTATGATATTAGATTCTATAAAATAACTTTTTTTATCCCGAGTATCAAAATCAAAACGCTGATCTGTAATTTTCTTTTCGAGAGTTTTGATTGTTTGCTTAAGATCAATATTTTCAGCCTCTAGTTTTTTTACAACACTAGATATCGAAGCTACCTGTTTGGCATAATAATCCACACAACCTTTTAAGCTCCTACGAAACTCATCCAAAGCCATGTGTGTACCAAGAAGAGAATCATTGTATTTCTTGATTTCTTGCTTAGTTATTTCTTCAAATCTTTTAACAAACTCATCTCTTCTCGGTCGTGATCTCAATATATGCACTCTATATAAACCGAACCAGAAACTGGAGCGGTTATTTGTTTAACTGAAAATTGCGTACCAGCAGGAAGAACGAATTTATCATCCCTCTCATTGATATTTGACTGAACATCATATAATCTAAAGCTTCCAGCAGCCAAAAACATTTCATCCTGATTTGTATTAGTAGTAAAATACAAATCTCCTTCCGTGTTATTTGATATACAAAAAGCTCTTATTTCATGTGTTGTGGCAGCTCCAACACTTGCGTAAGAGCCAGATATTCCAGCAAATCCAAGTGTTTTAATTGACTCAAAAAACGCTCTAGCAACCATGTTTATTCCTCTTTTTTCTCATCTTCTTTACCTGAAATAGGAAATACTTCAACTTCTTCAGCTTCTTCTAATTCAGGCTTTTTGTTAGCTTCCTCATCTTTGATTTTCTGGGCTTCTTCATTTTGAGCCTCTATCTTCTTTTGTTCACAAAAGTGTATTAATCTACTCAAAATAGCCTGAAAATCGCTAATGGGCATACCTTTACTAATGAAAAAAATAGCTTCATACCCATTTGAGTTAAATTTCGCCACATCCATTGGTTTAAACATAAACTCTCTCCTTGGTTAAACAAATCCTATGATAGATAACTCTACCATAGGATTTTAACCAAGTCAAAGTTTTATCCTATAACCCATCCAGTGATTGTTACATCGCCATTAAGAGCTGCTGCTCCATTATTTTTACCTGTCACTAACACACTGCCAGCCTGACGCTTAACACGAGTTACGGTCATCTGCGCATCGTTAGCACCTTCATTACACATAGTTAGCATAATTTGAGAAGAAGTGCTAATTGTTGAGTTAGTAATGGTGAATATCTGAGAAGCACCACTAGCAGTCACAAGACCTGTAAAGGTACAAGAAAAGACATTCTTATTAACGGTACATGCAGCAGCAGCCTGAGAATCAGTTCCAGCCACCATAGTTACAGAACCAGCAGAACTCAAGTCGATTGAACCGCCCCCTGTACTCAAGTCAATTCCACCAACGGCATCGCTAGCATTCAAGACAATGGCAGTTGCTACAGCTTCAGTAGCAGTAATATTTACTGAACTTCCCGTAGCCGTAATGTCAATATCCTCACCTGCAGCAGCTCCAGACGCAAGTATGTCGATACCACCTGCTGTAGATTCAATCTTAATAGAATCCGCTGCACTTTCACCAGCCGTGATATTCACGCTTGCTGATGTCGCTGCAATATCCAAATCATTTGTAGCAGCAGTAATATCAATACCACCACCGCTAGCATTAATCACGATAGCATCAACAGCAACCTCAGAAGAAACAAGATTCATTTGTAAAGCTACATCAACATCAAGACCACCAGCAGCACTCAAGACCCTAACGGCATCGTCAGCAGCTTCTTCACCATTCACCACCACTCGACCAGCAGCGGAAGCCAACGTAAGGTCGATGCCAGCACCAGACACACTGACATTAGAAGCTGCTGCACCATCAACGCTAATAGCTCCAGTAGAATCGATAGCAATCCCTCCTGTACCTGCATCAATGTCTATTCCACCATCAGCAGCAGAAGCAACGATACGGATAGCATCTGCAACAGCAGCTTCAGAGGAATCAATATTGATCTCTAAGGCAGCATTAACGTCAATACCACCAGCAGCAGAAAGAAGTGTTATCGCATCGGTAGCAGCCTCCTCACCATTAACGATTACTCTGCCAGCAGCCGAAGCCAATGTAAGATCAATACCTGCTCCACTTACAGAGAAATTAGATGCAGCAGCACCGTCGATACTGATCGCACCCGTGGAGTCAATTGCAGTTCCACCAGTTCCAGAATCACAGTCAATACCACCAGCAGCGTCGTCAGCTTGAATTACAATGGCATCAGCAGCAGCTTCACCACCAGTAAGAACAAGTCTACCAGCAGCCGAATCAATAGTCATATCGATTCCAGCACCAGTAATAGAAATATCAGAGGCAGCAGCACCTGCGATAGAAACAGCGCCAGTAGTATCAATTGCTATACCACCTGTACCGCAGTCTATATCTATACCGCCAGCAGCATTACTTGCGTTAAGCCTGATCGCATCAGCAGCAGCTTCAGTTGATGTTGCAACAACGGAACTTCCTGTTGCTGTAATCGCAATATCTTCTCCAGCAGCAGCACCAGCAGCATTAATTAAAACACCACCATTTGTTGAACTTATGACGATTGAATCACCTACGTTTTCACCAGCAGTAATATTTACGCTACCAGCAGTGCAAGTAATATCAATGTCTTCTCCAGCAGCACCTGCAGCGGTAATGTCAATACCACCAGCACTGGCATTCAGAACAATAGCTGTCGCAATATTTTCACCACCAGTGATGTTAACGCTACCAGCAGTACATGTAATATCAATGTCTTCCCCTGCAGCACCTGCAGCGGTAATATCAATACCCCCTGCCGAAGATTCAATAAGAATGGAGTCAGCGGTATTCTCCGAAGAAGTTAGAGCTAATTGCAATGCTACATCAACATCGAGACCTCCAGCAGCAGAAAGCAGGGTAAGTGCGTTGTCGGCAGCTTCCTCTCCATTTACAATAACACGGCCAGCAGCGGATTCTAATGTCAAATCGATGCCAGCACCTGCAACAGCAAAATGAGAAGCTGCATCAGCGTCTAAAGAGATATCTCCCGTCGCATCTGCGTTCAAATCAACAAAGGTGCCATTTGCAGGAGTAGTAGAACCTATAGCAGGAGGTTCAGCAAAAACAGCAGCTAAGTTAGCAGGAACAACAGCTCTTGTCGCATCTGTTACAGCTACAGCTTCAGCGTCTGTAGCAAGTTCAACGATCCCTTTGGTTGATGTAGTGGCATCTGGAGCACCTGCAATAGCCACAGCAGCAACGCCAGCAGGTGTGGTAGCAATATCAGTTGCGGTTCCTGTTGTTGTTTCAGCAACTGTAGCAAGACGAACTTTACCTTTAACCGCAGTAGTTGCATCAGGTAAAAGATCGTCAACAGCACCAGATAAAGTGGAAGGACTGATTATTAGATCATCAGCAGTTCCAGCAACAGCTTCGGCGCTAGTCGCAAATCTCGCTTGTCCCGTTTTATCGGAATTTGCTTTTTTTCCTCTATAAGAGTTTGAACACGAATATTTTGGCATTTTAACCTCCTAGTTGATTAAAATTTTAAACTAGTAGATTTTCTCCTAATTGACAATATTTACTTGATGGAAGTTAAAAAAATATGTACACTTGATCACATGGACAAAAAACAGATAAAAGACATTCATATTCAAGTGCCTGAAAAGGAATACCGTATATTTAAAATATTTGCTTTTAATAATAATTTGACAATGCAGATGTTTTTAAGACACGCTGCCAGATTTTACATAAAAGAAGCACAAAAGATTAAGGATTGAATCCCTAATCTTCTTCCTCATTCAATAAATCAACTAATGTTTTAATAGCTCTAGCGGATTTTTCTGGCGGTATATTCTTAGATGTCGCATCCTTGAATGCTTTCATAATTGGTTTTTTTCTAGCAACCTTCACTAGAAGCTTTGTAAGTCCAATAGCTCCAACAATTTTAGGAGCAAACCCAAAACCAGCAGCATACAAAAGGTATTTAAGTTTTAACGGAGAAGAAACCCCAAGATCTTTCATGACATTATCAAAAATAGTCTCAAAAGGAGCGTTTTTCACCCTTCTCCTAGCTATTTTTGTCCCACCATAAGAAGAAATATTTTTCTTTATTTTCCCATCTTTATAGATATACTCATTTGTTCTAAAAATATTCTCTTGTGTGCGTAGATTTTTTTCAAGCTCCTTCACCCTTCTCTCTAATTGAGTAAAGAATTCTACTGCGTCTTTTCCTGCTATTCGTTGAAGTGCTTTTTTTGATTTTTTATCCCTAACTAGCTTATTTATTTTACTATAATCAAATTTTCCATCTGGTTTAAGAACCGTTTTAATCATATCATTGAGCGTCTGATTATTCAAATAATCAACAATCTGATCTTTATTTGGACTATCCTTAAGAGCTTCATTAACTATCTTATGACCTCTTTCAGTTTTCCACATCTTAAGAACGTCTTTAGGTTTCTCTCCTTTTTCAACAGCATTACTCAAATCATCATAAATAGATCTATGTAACTTGTTTCTTTTAGCTCTAGGAGATAGAGGGTTTTTTACAGAAGCAACTTCTTTAGCTGCTCGTTTTCCCTCTATGGATAAAGATGGATAAATTTCTCTTATTATTTTTTCAGACTTATCGGGGCTGGCACTTAAAGCTTGCTCTATTATTTCCCTTTCAACCAGCTTGTAAGTATTTTCAGGAAGAGCATCTTGAAGATTTTGTAAAATAGTAGGAGAGTTTATTTCTTTAGCAAGTCGTTCAGGTCGGTTTTGAGATCTTATCTTTCGAATATTTTCGGTTTTAAATTTTTTAGCTGCACTAGCATATTCATTTTCTGCAGCACGCCAAATTGCTTTTGCCTCCATATACGGAGCAAGACCCTCTTCTATTGATTTTCTTAATTCTGCAACAAGAGGTTTTAATCTATCTTTAACTCCCCAATCAAGAAGATCGTAATCGATAATCTGATTAAGACGCCTCTTTAGTTCCATCATTTTAGAAACTGTTACAGAACGCTTTGACTCCAACAATTCTTTAGAAATATTAACACCAGGTGGAACTCTAGCAGACGAGTAACCAAGGTCTTTTAAAGCTGTACGAATAGTATTTATGACGGTTTGATAACCTGACGGTTTTGTGTCTAGAGATAATATTTGATTCTCTATTTCTAAAGCTTTTTTTATAGGCCCTTCTGGAACACCCCTAATATCTTTAGCAATATGTTCCGAAACTTCATAAAGAGGATCATAGATATCCTTATGTCTTTGTATTTCTGACTCAATACCTTCTTGTATATTCTTTCCTAGCTCTTGTTCTGTTCTAGCTCGTACCCCAACCTCATCCAAAATCTTTTTAGAAACATCTTCCTCTTTCGATTTAATAAGTTTATTTATATCTATTCCTTCAGCCAATTCTTCACCAATCTCAGGAACCTCTTCTAGGAATTTTTCTGAAGGTTTGAATTCAACTTTCTTATTTCTTAAAGCATCCGATGTTATTCTTTCTGACGGTTTAGTCATTCCTTCAAGAGTGTCTATTGCTGCTACTGCTGCCTTCTCATTAGAAGAAAAATCCGTTCCCATTTCCATCATATCATTTACAGTATCTCTCAATACCTTAGCAGGTGGTTTTTTTAATTGTTTAGACTTTGAAAACAATGATTTAACAAACTTTCCTGTTTTTCCCAATACAGATAGACCAGCATCAATAGCCATCCATAAAGTTCCGTGTTCAACCACATCTTCAACATTAGGTAATTCACCTTTAAATACCTGCTCAGTACCCTCTAAAGCTGCTCCAGTTAATCCCATTCCTGTTAATCTTCCAGCAGCTTGTAAAGCTCTTTTTCCATAAGGAGAAGCCATAGCCCATTGAGCTGTTTTTTTACTTACTGGATTTGCTATAACTTTAATAGCTCCTTCAATAGGAAGAAAACTAGCCAAAAACTCAAAAGTCTTATCAGATGCAGATAAATTCTCTCTTTCTTTTTGAGTTAATTTTAATCCTGGTATTTGTTCAGATAAACCTAGTGTTGCAGCGCTCAAACCAGCTTTTGTCCCTTTAAATGGACTCATTTTTTCTTCTTCAACAGGAACTTCTTGAGTTGGTGAAACAATTGGTTGTTGTTCTTCTTGAAATTGTTGATCTTGTTGCTGATCTAGTTTAGCTTCCTCAAGCCTTCTTCTTTGTCTCTCTTCTAGTATCTCAGTGTCAGAATAACCAGCTTCTTTAGCTCTTAAATATTTTTGATGCCATTCTGGTTCTTGAGAAGAAATATATTCTCGTATCTCTTCATCTGAGTAACCTTCTGCTCTAGCTTGATCTAAAGGTGTCATAAGTCAAAAACTCCTACTGGCGCTCTTTCTTGTTTTGTTTCCTCTTCAGACATCTTTTCTTTGCCTTTTTTAATTAGATTACCAGCATCAAGCCCAAGTTCGATGGCTATACCTTTCAACTTACCTCTAATCGTAGCCTTTGTATCAGAGGCTTTAGGAAGAAGCTGCTCTGTTATATATTTAAACCTAACATTAGAAAGAGTGCCCTTGTTAACCATCTCAACAAATAAAGACTCTAAAGCACCAGTTAAAGAATTAAATTCCCCTATGCTCTCTCTGACTGAAGGTGAAATTTTAAGAGCAGATTTTACCTTGCCAACATTAGGAACTAATTCAACAAGTCTATCAAAAGACCTTTGTACCATATCTTTCCTTTGTTGTTCCTGTTCAGCTTCAGCTTTAGCGGTTGTTTCTCTTTTTAATTCCTGAGATGCAAGACCAGGTGGCAAACTAGCTAGAGAAGGATCTTGACCTCGATACATTAAAGCTTCTTCAGCATCTATACGCTTTCTTTCTTCTTCACGCCTTTTGTATGCTCTCTCTTCCTCTTTCTGACGCTGTTCAAAACGTCTTTTTTCTTCTAAAGCTTCTTGTTTTAAGAGTTGTTGTCTCTCAAACTTTTGATCCTCTCTTATTCCTGTCATCTTGTCTTGAAGGATTTTAAGAGCTTGAGGCTGCCTCTCTGGTGATACAGTAGAAAGGATTTGAGTCATAGCCATATTAATCGCTTGTGGATCATCTGATTGACTAGCTTCCATTAAAATACTATCTAAAGCCGAAAGATCTCTTTGTCGTCTGCTAGTTTTAGCAAATTGCCCACCTATTCCACGGCCTATTTCAAAAGGTGATGGTGTCATGTTGCAAACCCCTTTCTTTTATTATACGCATCTAGAATTTGATCCATACTCTCGCCAAATCCTTCACCAGTTAAAAAACCAGCAGCAGATTCTCGAAGTTTCTCACCAGTGCTTAATCCAGGCTGAACACCTTCAGACATACCAAGAATAGAATTTAAAGCATTGGCTTTTCTATTTTGACCTTGTTGCAGAAAGTTCATATATTGCTCGTTAAGAAGTTGATCCATATCAACACCAGCACGTGTAAGAGTATCATCTAATCCAGTACCTCTATGTTGACCAGACGCAATAAAACTTTGCTGGATTTGAGGGCTTATTTGATTTCTAAAACGTGCTTTTGCTGGATCAACAAACGATTTCTGGAACGCATCTTCATCTAGATTAAAAAGATCGCTAAACTCACCCTCTCCCCTTATAGAAGCTAATATTTCATCGAGAAGCTCTCTACGCATTTTCTGCGCCTGGGATTCTTTAGGGTTTCTAGCAAGAGCACCTCCAAATATTGAACCACCAGCTTTTAAACCAGCAGTTAGAAGGGCTAGTGTCATTGGATCTAAAGCCATTTTACTCTCCTTAAGAAAGTTGTGTCCACGTTACAGCAGTTGTGGTTAAGTGAGAAGTAAGCATCTCAACCTTACCCGTAGACGTGTTTATATTGATATCTCCATTAGCAAGAACAGTGTCGCTAGTTTGGCCGTCTGTACTTCTTTCATAGATATCAGGTTTGCTATTTATGGCAACAGCAAGATCAAAATACATCTTCTCAATTATCTCTAAAAGATCTTCGGTATTTAAATCTTTCCTATCACCTATATAAAAAGTTTCAGGTATTTTAGCCATATCAAACCGTTGTCATTCCATACATTTCACAATGAATTCTAACACTCGTATCTATGAATTGAGAAGAAATACTCTTATGCCTAATAGACAAAGTAAAGAAATCCATCACATTATTAACTTCAACAGAAACCCACTCTCCCTCTTTTTGAGTAGATGAGGGTGTTATAAGCACATTTGATTTAAACGGAGAACTTTCACCATCCTGATATAAATCAACGTAAGCATCTCCAGCGTCAGAATTTAATAAAAATTCTATATGAGAAACACGGCATTTTCTTCCTATAGATCTATAAGGATTAAACGGTGATAACTCAACATAAAAATCGATTGGTTTTGATGCTGTTCCGCCACTTGTATAAGTAGTGAAATTGGTAGAATCCACATTTACAGTGATTGAATTTGATGTAGTCGAAAGAACTAGTGATTCAATTCCATTTATTTCTGTCATCCCCTCTACATTCTCTAAAATAACAGTATCACCAGCAATAAAAGCATGATCATCAGTAGAAATAACAGCATTTGAAGCCGGTGTTATTCCTGAAACAGCAACATTATAATCCTCAAAATCCTGGTTTAATTCATAAATAAATCCAAGATCGTCACCAGCTAAGGTTTTTATTGTTTCAGCTCCTAAACCAATCTTATCCCAAATCTCTTCGGTAGTATCCCATGTTTCCCATTCTGGATTTTGTGTTTCGTCTATACCATCCCAAGTAAGATTTTGACCTTTTACAGTTTCACCAAAACAACTAAACCTTTCATCATTTACAGACCAAGTTGTTTCTTCATAGTTTTTTAGCAAAACTTTATCTTGAGTGCTAGAACCTAAAGAACCATCAACATAAGCCCACATAAATTGAGAGGTTTCTCGGTTAAATCCACCATATATTTGTTGTAATTCCAAAGGATCTATTTCATCAGCAGTGAAATAAGGAATCTTATTATCAACCCGAAGCGATCGTCTTCCATCTGTAGAGATAACACCTGTTTTCCCTAAAGATTCCACCTCATCATTCCAACTCACCATAGAAAAAGAGGCATCCGTTCCTATTACAGAGGGTATTTTTCTTGAGATATAAGGGTTAAAAGCATCCCTCGTCTTTTCTATAGACCAATTTGAACTATTATTATTCAAAATAATCCTGTCTCCAAGAACAGAAGCACCATTAATGTAGTCATATGAATCCAGCTGAAGAAGACCAGAACCTGGAGAATTGAACTTATCTCCATTTCCTGAAGAATCACGGATCGCAGAATATAGCATTCCAACAGGGTAAAAAGTTGAGTTGATAGTAGGTGCAATAAAGTTTAATCTCTCTCCAAACCAAATGACATGATAAGCTTTATCTAGACTACCAGCAGCAAAAGCTTGATAATCTGGGTTATCCGCTGCGTTAGTAAAATCTCTAACATCAGTGCCATCGTAGAAATACACACCAGGCATCCCCTTTCCAGTGAAAACAAACCTCTGTGAACCGTCTTTTTTGGGATAACTAGTTCCTGAGATATAAAAATCATTACTGCTTAAATTAAAACCAGCAAAGGCAGCAAGACTTCCAGCAAATGGAACCAAATCAAAACCATTCGAAGACTCATTATAAACATAAAGATAGTTCTTATCGAAGGCTAGAAGCTCTTTTTCATTTGTTTGGGTGTTGATATTTTCAAATATACCCATCACACGGCTTTGAAGATGACCTGTACTATTATAACCAGTTGAAAACTTCTTAAACCCTCTTCTAGATTGAAGAACTTGACGATAAATGTAGCCATTCTTGATATTTTGAAAAGAATCGGAAGGCTGAAGAAAGTTTACACCTTCTCTAGATATCCCACTTTGAAAGCCTGTGATTTCATAAATTTCCATCTAACCCCCAAAACACACAAACCAGCACTGAAGAGGGTCTGCCGATAAACCTGATGAATTATTTGTTCTAAATTTAAAAGATGTCTTAGATTTCACAGTGGATAAACTTGTACTCCCTTGAACATAAAAGTCTAATTTTTCAGTAGAACTTGAAGAATTTGCAACACCATCACCTAAAACCAAATAATTATTAGTTGGAAGCGAAGGGAAAACAACTGTGAATACACCAGTTCCATTTCTTGTTATACTAGTTAAATTATGACTATATTCAACCGTTACAACACCACCAGAAACAGAAAAAACACCACAAACCCTTATCCCAAGGAGTTGCATTATTTGTGTTACACCCGGGGTACTAGCTTCTTCATTATTAATGAAAAATGGCTGCACATCTTGATTATCGGGAGCCTCAGTTGCAGACTTAGCCTTATAATAAAAAACACCATCCATTTCAGTAGCTAATGTAGGGTCTGTCGGAACCGCTGGAGTTCCCTGCATTGGCATTTGAACTTGAAGGTGGTGACCATCTTTATTTGCAGATTCATTCCAAAAATGATCTACACTTGCAGTAGTCTCAATATAGGTGGTATTTTGATTACCCGAAGCTCTATTTGACTTTACAGACAAGCTTCCTTGTGGCCATGTTGAATTCCAAGGCATTATTTACCCCTCTTTTTCTTAGATTTTACTCGAACGGGCAATTTTTTCCCTTTTGGAGTCTTTTTTTCAAACTCCTTAGCTATCTCTGGTTTCTTGGCGTACAAATAACGCCGTTGCTTCTCACTTTTAAACGGCATTTCAACCTCCTAAAATGACGGGAATCCCCTCGTTGTAACTATCTGATTGTGAGCGTGCTTCAACATTCTATTCTTTTCTCTCGCATAATCTCTTTTCAAGGAATCAATAGCAGTATCAGAATATCGATAATCCATAGCATAGTTTAACGCTGCTCCATAAGCATAGAAACGAAGATGATAATCAAAATCCAATTCAGGATTACCCTCAGTAGAAAAATCGTCATTCTTCTTATATCCGTACATAGTTACAGTATATTCTTGATCAGGTATCGTTCTAAAGGTAAATTCATTCCCATAAAACAGTACCTCGGTAGGCATTCCAAGAGTTAAAATATCTTCATTGTCAACACCCCAATACGAAAAAAACTGACCTGGATTTTGATAAACACAAAGGTGATTCCAAGAAGTATAACCTGAAGTCGCATCTGTCCAACTAATAAAAGCATCACCAGTAATACTAACAAATTTTTGAGAAATACCAAGATCGTTAAACGTATAAACACCTGTGGTATTGGTTTCATCAATATCAAACGTTAGCGTGCCAAACTGCTCAAACAATCTCACTTCATCAGACATCGTTAAACTAACGAAATCGTTTAGATATTTAAGAAAAACATCATTTGTCGAATCTGGATCGTTTGCATTCCTACGAGATAAAATTAATCTCATCATCGTTAAAACATCACTAACGTTTCTTGTCATCCTCTATTCCTCAAGACTATTTTTATTCAGTAAAGACGCTTCTTATACTAAATCGACTCTCATAACCGTCAATATATGTGTCTACAGAGCCATCAGGCTTTTCTACAATCTTCCAATTAGGCCGACCTAACGAAACTAAATAATTAATTACAACTCTAGGTAAATCATATTCCTTACCAGGCACTAAAGTTTTATCAAAATGAATCAAATGATTACTCAGAAAGGCAGGAAAAGGATTTGTTGGCTGATCTTTTCTTTCAATAATAACTCTTTCATGTGGGTGTAACTCGACAGGGCATTGTTTACAGGGATAACGCAACATCCCTAACCTCTTATTTTCTCTTCTAGCAACAGCATTATATTCTTTATACTCCTCATAAGTTGTTAATGGCATCTTTTCTATTTCTGTTGGAGGAGGAACGGCAGCGATTATTTTATCCATTTCTCCAGGCATTAAAGGTTTTTTAGGCTTCCTTATTTTCTGCATTTTCTATTCTCCTTTTGGTTTTATGTTTAGCCATATGGCATTTTCTACACAACCACACCACCTCTAAAGGCTTTTCATAGTCTGCATGATGGGCTTCTACCTTTCCTTCATTCTGACATTCCGAACAAGTCGTTGGTTTTGTCAGAGATCCATTCTTAACTGCATAACACACAACTTTACGAGCTTTTTGTTCAAGCGTTTTGTGGTATTCTTGCGCTCTATCCCAAGCTCGACGCCATTCTTTAAATGTTTCTTTTTCCCTGCTCTTTTTTGCATATTCTTTCTTCTTTTCAGGATACTTCTTTAAATATTCCCTTGCACTTTTATCCCGCTTTTCTTTGTGTTTTTGGTAATCTGCAGCCTTATATTTTTTCACCTTCTCAGGATTTTCTTTTTTCCATTTTTTTGAGGATTCTCGAACACGTTCAGTATTATTTTTTTTCCACTGTTTATTTCTTGCTAACTCGTGCTCTCTGTTCTTTTTCCAGTATTCTAATTTACACGTTCTGCATTGAGGATAAAGACCATCCCTGCTTCTCTTAAGCTTGGTAAACTCACTAAGTTCTTTTTCTATTCCACACTTCGTACACTTCTTCATATGCTAGACTCCTTGTTAAAGAAGTCTAGCATACTAGATAATGACATTTATGTCACCATCTTATCCAATATCTCCAAGATCTTGGAAATCTCCAAACTTGTAAATCTCTACGAAAAACACATCTCCGTCTCCGCCCATCACCTCTGTCCCAGCAGTTAGCTTGTAAGTAATAGGATCGTAAACGAATGGTGTTTGACCATAGGGACTAGAAGCACTATAAGGATCAACTTGAGGATTGTTCAAAGTTAATGAACGGCTTTCAAGTTGTACCCTTCCTCCAGCTACCCATGCAGTATAAGACGTAGAATCAATAAAATCATCGGTAATAGGATCTCTTAAAGAGAAAGTTGTTGTATTAATAACAGTAATCCTAAACCTTTTATTATTAATCTCATCCATACCTCTAGCAGTTGGCATGTCAGAACCAAGATCAGTGATTCTGACCAACTGATCTGTTTGATATCCATGAGCCGAACTGGTTGTGACCACGCATGGATCAGCTTGACTAACCCCTGCGATAGTTGCACTATAATCCGTTGCCCCACCCGTCGTATCAGCAACCGTAAATCCATTTGTTGTTGGATTTAGGAAATTAAAGCTTTGAGCTGCAGCACTATCGATCACTTGCTGTTGGTATGCTTCCGCTGCATCCGTCTTAGTTCTAAACCAAGTAGATACAGGAAGACCAGCAGCAGTATTTGTCCAATCTGTTAGATTGTTAAAAACAACCTTATCAGCTTGAAAAGGTAACGTAAGCGTATAAGCAACACCGCCAGAAACAAGAGTTCGAGCAGCAGTCATAGTTTGACCTAAAAATAAATCACTCATTTTTTAGCCCCCCTTATTTCTTGGTTGAAAGAAGTGTTACAATATGAGAATCGTCAAGAATTTCAGCGTTGAACCATGATGTAAAGCCCATTGACTGAAAACGATTCAAGTAGTCATTGAAACCTAAAGGTTTCATAATCATTTCGGTAGCATGCTGGTCAATAGAAACATAACCGTACGCATTAGCTCCCACAAATGTATTGTAATAGACTGGCGGACTATCGGTTGTTACATTTACCAAAGTAGATGTTACCCATCTAGCTTCGTCTGTAGCACCAAACTCGCTCTTAAGAACACTTTCTTGAGATCCATAACCAGAGGTTGGAACAAAAGAATCCAAGTCACGAATATCAGGTTTGACTTTTACGTGAGCCATTACCCAATATGCTGCGTCGACTGGACCAGTTCCGAAACGAGACGTTCCCTCTACGGTTGGAGTCATCAATTCAGTATCATTTTCGTCTAGATAAGCAATCGCTCTTTCGACGTCTGTTTGCGTCAACTCAGTGATTGCATTTCCATTCGCCCCATTAAGACAAGAAATCTGAGGGGATGCAGATGCCAAAACGCCACGAGTAACCTTATCCAGCATAGTATGGAGGCATTGGGATAAGTTATCCGCTGTTTCATTTGCTGTGTCATCTTCTACCACTAGAAGAACTTCTCTACTTAATAGAACAACTTTTCCAAACTCCTGAGGCGTTACAGAAATATCAAATTTTGTAATCTTCTCAGGGTTTGGATCTGCGTCTTGAGGCAACACGACAGGATCTGAATTTAGGTTTTCCTGTCTCCTAAAATTCATTGTCTTAGTACTCTTAACGGGAAGTGTGAAAGACTTTCCGAAAAGATTATGAACGTTTTTTGGCTTTGACCTTTGCAGTAAAGCACGATGTGCCCAACTGTCGGACATGGTGCCATAATCGCTCGTAGTCGTTACACCGTTTGCCATAGGTTTTTCCTTTTTTTAGGACCTACTTGCTTCGCTGTTGTCGCCTCCATTTATTGAATTCATCGTCTGACATATTCATTAAGTCAACAGCTTCGTTTAATGCACCTGCTTTTGGTACTCCCGAAGGAGACCCTGGGCTATCTGCCCTTTTAGTTTGATTAACGTCTTGCTGTTGCTGTCTTGGTGACAATGCGTTCATTAAAACCCACGCTTCTTCGTATCGGTTACTGGCTGCATCAATTGCTTGCGCAAGGTTAGGTCTTCTCTTTAAAAAATTGGGCAATTCCTCATTAATCTTCTGATACTTATCAGGATTATCTTTTGCCCACTTTGTTTCTTCTACAAGTCTTAGTGTATCTCTCTGCAGCTTTGAGAGATCTTCTTTAGTGGCAGAGTCGTACTTGCTTTCGTCTTCAGCAGCTTTTTGTTGTTCTTCATAGAACTTTAGTTTTTCCTCTGCTTCTTGCCGTTTGCTTTCTGCCTCTTGCCTCTTACGCCTTTCCTTTATGTGAGCGCTCAAAGGAATATTTTGTTCCTGAGTCTCACCACCTAGGTTATCCACGGTAGGATCAGCGTTTAAAGTCTCATCTAAACTGCTTTGATCTTGTTCAGGATTAACGGGTTCCTGATTTTCCATATTTTACTCCGTATTTAAAACGTAGGTTAACCCCTACGAGGCCATTGCGCCCTTTACCTGAAGGTAGGCGACACCTGTTTCATTAAATTCTACTTTTAATTTCTCCCCCTGTTTTGCTGGGGGTACCATCCATAGCAATTCAACGACACCTTTACTTGGGCTTACCCAAAATACCATTTGATTTGCTGTAAAAGGAGGTATTTTTAAGCTAGCTACAATCTGGCTGATAACAAAAGCATCTGGGTCTAGTTTGTCAAACTTAGCGTGCAATATGAGAAAATAATTCTCGTTGAGTTTCACGCTGTTGACTGCATTTTCTACCACCTTATTGATTTCATTTTTTAACGATGTCTTGTCATCGATCAATTTAGGTGGAAGCATTAACCCTGTAACCGGACATTTAGCTAACTTCATTTAAATACCGTTCTTTCCTCTTAAAGAATCCTTTTCTTGATAAGCTTTAGCTCTCAGCGAGTTCACCTTCATTTGGTCTGAATCCGCTGAAGCGCCTAAAGCAGGACCCGTGCCAGGCTTAACATTTTTAGCTGCTGGCACTGGATTAGTTCGATAACTGTACATTCCTTTAGTACTAGTCATCGAATACTTGCCTTTTTTCTTCATCTTACACCTCTCTTTGTTGTTGTTCTTGCGGTTGAGAGATTCCACCGCCAGAAATTTTGGTTGCTTCAATATCTTGTGCTTGCGCCACGACTTTAGAAGCAACACCTTCTCTATCATCTATTTCTTGCCGTTCAAGCATATTAACGAACTCTAAAACTCTCAAAATTTTATCGTCACGAAGATCGGCAATTTCTGTAATAGTTTTAGCTCTGTCTAAAGCTGCTTGAGCACGATTCTGTTCGCTTTCACTGATTCTTTCGGTAGCTAAAGCGAGATCGCTTTGAATTCTGGCTCTTCTCTCACCAGCCATTGAAAGATCGCTTTCAACTTTCGCAGCTTGCAGCTCAAGAATCATCCTTTCTCTCTCATCAACCTTTTGCTGTTGCTCCGCTTTTTGTTGCTCTTGTTTTTCAATAGCCTCTTCAAGATCAGAAAGACCGCACATTTGAAGAGAACGAATAATTTCCGACTCTGGAACGTCCACAATCCCATCTCTTTTAAGGGCAACAAGTTCGTAGTAGTAAGCATCCTTTTGAGTTTTAGACCTAACGCCCTCTTTGATTACAGCATCATATTGCTCAAAATCTTTCTCATAAAATTGAGGGGTTGGATCTTCATTGATAATTCTTTTTATTTTATCTGGTGGATACCTAAGTTGAATCCCTTTAAGAACGAGACTGCCTAGCACTTGTTGTGCCGTCTCAAAGTTATCAAACACTTTTCGGTTGCTTCTAAGTCCTTGAGCAATCCTCACTTGTGCTAATCTTCCAGATACTTGTGTATTACCACCTTCATCAATTCCCAGGACACTTTCATTTATGTTGGCGAGAGTTAAAGCGAGCTGATCAAGCACATTTTGATACTCAATCAGCGATGGATTTGCACTCCCACCTCTTAGCTCTTCAACTGCTCCGAGACCAAAAGGATTATCTTCTTTCTCGACTCCGATAAGCTTGTTTTGACCCGTTTGTTGCATCTCTTGAGGATTTGGAACCGTTCCAAGGATATATTTAAAACCTGTCGCAATCGTTGAGTCCATCATATCGATGATTTTCATGTGTCTTTTATTAAACTGTCTTTGCATGCTCCATTGAGTGGACGCTATTCCTTGAAGACGCTGTGAAGACATCCAAATCGATGGTTCCATATAGCAAATACACGGAACAAAAGGGTAGGTTTCTGTGATCCCTGTTTTGTCCTCTCCGACAAAAACTTGCTGTCCATTAAGCATAATGCAAAGCTCAATATAAGGTCTTTCTATATTCTTTATTTGAATACTAGGAAGCTTATTCTCTTCAATATCAAGAAAAGCAGATTCGCCCTTAATCCTTTCAATTCTGTTGAGTCCATATTCTAGTTTCTCTATTTCCTCTTGTGGTTTGTCTGTGATGTCTCTATAAAAACCGCTCTTTTTATCGATTAGCATCTTTCTTGTTCTCGTTTTTCTTCTATAGTACTGGTCATATGCTAGAAGATCTCGATTTTGACTAAAGACAGCAAATTGAGGGTGATAAGAAAGAAACTTTTCATCTCTGACAGATGTTTGGATTTCATCGATGATTTTAGGGTCGACAAAAGGGAGTAGCGATTTCACAGTTGACTTGCTTAAAAGATCTCTTAGTATGGCAAACCCACAGTCTTTTAAGTCTATCTGTTCAAAAGTCGGGTCTAAGTAAAAAGAATTGTATGTTCTTTTGTAAAAAGAAATATCTCCGTTAATAAAATCTTTTGAATAGTCCATGCATATGCCAGTAAGGCATATCGCTGACTTCAAGCTTTCTTCACATGCGTCTAAAAAGGATGGAAAGCCACCACCTTTTTCCCATACATAAGAGCTGACTTTCGAGAGCTGATCAGCCGTTTTTTGATCGCTCCCCTCTACTGGAGCGATCAAAATACTTTTCGCGTTATCTCTTAGGTATCCAGAAAAAAATTGAATTGACCTCCTCATGATGTTGAACTCTAGCGGTTCTCGACCATCTTTTACAAGCTGCTCTCTTTCTGAGCGACTCCATGTATAACCAGATGAGGCTAAGGTATATACATTGTTATCTCTTACCATCGGACCCCAAAAATCGTGAGCATACCGATAGTTTTCCATAAACTCTTTTTTTACTTCGTAGTCGAAATCCATATCGAACCCTGGTAAATATAAAATTTATCTATAACACACGCAGCGTTTTATACATAACTTTTTTATTAAATTCTATACTTTCTCGACTCAACAGCCTCTTGATGCTTTTTCATAAAGTCACCCCTATTAGTAAGAGCTTCGATTTTTGTAACAGCCTCACACACGTATCTAAAAGCGTCTGCGAAGTTAGAATGTACGTCATGAAGAGGCTCGTCTATATACCTGCCAGTCGGCTCGTGCCACTTTTTTCTGTACTTAGAGAGGTGCTCAAGCAAGCCTGGCTTGCCATGTTCTTTTTTGAGGTTTTTTAGAGAGAAAACACACCTGCTAAATTTAATTTTAGCATGTGAAATCGACAGATTTTTGTCTTTTTTTTCAAGAACGTGAAATTTAGTGTTTACACCAGAGAATAATCTTCTAAAGTCTCTTTCGTAAGTGTTTTCAGCTATAATTTGACCTCTTTTTTTAGAGTCATGAGGTAAAAAGATGGTGTGGTAATGATAGGGCTTATCTTGAAGCAAGAGTTTAACGTAAAAATCAACGCCTTTATTCTTATCTTCGTAGTAGTCAAAAATTCTTATTTCACCATGGATAACCTGAAAAAAAATAATCACAGTTAAATCGTTTACACCTATGTCCATCGCTACATATACAGGATGAAGAGCGTCATAAAGATTAGCGTGAAGGCATCGCCCTTCATTGTAAGCTTCTTCAATGAGTTGTGCGTAATAGTGTGCATCTGAGGAGCTTAGAAAGGCTTCCATTATAGTGGATGGGAACTCTTGCTTTACCTTCTCACCAAGAACAGCACTTTGCTGAGCGTACCAACACCTTTGCTGCTGGTTTATTTTTATCCCAAGTTCTTTTTCAAGCCTATTAAAGTAGTCTGAAAGAGATGTATCGTACTCAACATCGTCTTTCAAGATGTAAGCATCGTCCACCATCCAAGGAAAAAAGAAAAGCTTGTAATCTAGATTACTTTTCGGGTCTCCCCTCACGTTAGCAGTGTGAACCATATCAGCAAAGTAACCCTCGCTCCCCTCTCCAGTGCTTTCGATAGAAACCTTCCCCTCTTTTCCTACAGCTTGAAGCGTACCAGTCACCACCTCTTCAGCTTTTTGCGGAGATCTTGCGCATGTTTTACCGAACTCAGAGACAAGTACATTTTGATAAGACCCTCCACGTAAAGAAGTGTCGACACGCAAAAAGCTCCCGTTGCTAAAGCTTATCTCACGTGCCGACTGAGAAACCACCCCCAGGTAGGGAGTTAAGTCTTTTGGAAAAGTTTCAAGAGCATGGCCGATTATTCTCTTGTAGATGTGCTGTGCATGCTCTAGAGAGTAAGAAACTATTCCCCCACCTAGGTTTTTATTGAAGATTACATCGTCTAGAAGATCGATGATGCAAAAAGTCGACATCCCAAGCTGTCTTGCTTTAAGGATAAGCTTTCTTTTGTGAGGATCTCTAGCAACAATCTCTTGGACAGAGTTGAGTTTAAGAGGGATAGAGCGAGCGCTCTTATCGACTATCCGATACAAGTTGTTTAATCGCCAGATTTTGTCATCGATCATTCTTGAGAGAGCTTCCCTTCTTTTGCTTCTTTCGCAAGGTCGGCCAAAGTTTTTGCTTTGATCTCTTCTTCTTTTCTTGCCAGTTCGGCTTTAAGCTTTAAGAGGCTATTTTCTTCTTCTACTATCTCACGATCATATAGCCTTAAATACCTGTGTCCGAACCCTTCTTTTAGCGTGCCGTCAACGCATCGATTTGCCATAACTGACTGAGCCTGTTCATAGTACGGGCGAAAAATTTTTGTTTTCACCAGGGCCTTCCAAGAATTTCTTAGTATGTTTTTTTCTTCTGAGTACCATTGTGGGAATCGGAATCTTTTAGGAGCTTTTTCTTTTTCCTCTTCGGTTAGATCTTCGTAGTGAACCCACGCAAGAAGTTCTTTTCCCAGCTCTTCTATTTCCTCATCCGATGGGGTCACCGTTCTTATACATCCCATAGTTTTTTCTCCTTTTTGCTATGTAAACGGAAATATATTCTCTCACGACTTCTTTGAAAGCTTTAGAAAAAAGAGCTGGACTCAGCCCGATAATCTTTGCTATCTCTTTTACTCTTAAATCTGTGTTATCTATCAGGTTATTAATTTTTTTAATATCTATCAAATCATGGTAGAGTTTTTTTGATTTTTCTTTAAGTTTTCTTTTGGTAATTTTCGATCCGCACTTTCGTCCGCAAGTTTGTTGGTCTGAACATGCTCTTATGATAGAAAATTCTTTACCGCAGATTTTACACTTTTTCTTTAGTCTTGATTTTTTCCATCTGCACTTTTCAGAGCAAAACTTTTGCGGTACCCAGTCTTTTATAAACCCGACAAAGTCTTTACCACATTCTTGGCAAGTGCACTGGTGCTTTGTTTTATGCATTTATACACTCTCTTTTTTTTTACCTTTAGGTGCAGTCTTTCTTTCTCACCTCTTATATATATGCATGCTTCCTCACTGTAAACGTTCTTTTAAACTTTATCAAGGATTTCTTTTTTTTCTGAAACCCCTTGCACAAAATAACCTTTTTTGCTATCATAGGGCTTTCTGATAGCAAAAATAAACGACGGAGGTTTAAGATGGATGCTGTAGTAAGAGAAGAAGAGAAACAAGAGAAGATCTTTTTTGACGCATTTTATGAAGAGCTAAGAAAGATGGGCTTAGATGAAGAGCTAGACATAGACTTTGAGGAGTGGGACAGCGAAAGTTATGATCCTTGGGGTCTTCCATCTTCTCACGGTGAGAGTCTTACAGACTTAAGTAAAAGTGAAATTTTAGATCTAGCAAAAGAGTGCGCTACTTCATCAGTACTAGAGATAAAGAAAATTATTAAAGAAGAAAAAACCACTAAATAGGGGGGGGGATAAGACATGAGAATTCTAACTGTTTAAGAGGGAGAGAGAAAAGGAGAAAGATGGAAACTTATGATGAGATAAATGGTCTCATTAAAGTTGAAATAGAGAATTACAATTAAAAAATCGGGAGCAATTATCATGTTTATGAAAGTTTTAGAGAAAGAAGTTGGACAAGAGTGCATTTGCGAATTTATTGATTCTGTTAGTGAGGCTTTCTGCTACTCATGTGGTAAAGTGGTAAAAAAAGATAAGTATATGCGCTGCTTTTGTCCTACATGTAGAAGCGATGACTTGATGCGATACGTTAGGGGTGTTGGCTGTGAGTATGGATACGGTTGGATAATCGAACACTTTATCAAAGTAAATATCAATCCTGTTTGCTGTGAAGATCTTTATGAAGAATTTCTTTACGATTTATATGGGGATAGTATTGAAATATGTGGATGTAATTTCGATCCAGTGAAAATTTTAAAGTATCAAGATAGGGTATCCTACGAGTTTGGTTTTAGCGATTGGGTTTTTAGCGAGTTAGACAATGAAATTTTAATTGAGGTTGATGAAAAGTATTTTTATTTTGAAGATGTGGTTGATTATATTAAAAATTTTACAAAAATTAGGGATGGTCAGCATGAAAGAATTTAACAGGGATGATTTAAATAATGATTTGAATGAGGTTTTATGTGATACAATGCAGTTGGCAAAAAAATACGGTGACAAAATCCCTTTGGAGGTGATTGGGGCTATGGGGATAGAGCTTCAATCTTTAATTATGGAGTATCACACAGGTTTCCGTAGTGAGGAAATATTAAAAAGTTTTGTAGAAAAGGAGAAAAATTATGGATGATGATTTCACACGTATCACGGCATTGTTGTTATATTGTCAGATTTTAAGATTAAAAAAGGAAATAAGGAGTATTTTGAAATGGTAGGTTTTTTTCTTGGTATTATTGGCTTAACTCTTGGTTTTTTTTGTGGAATTATCTATTCAAAGACATCTGAGATAAAAAAGAAGAGAAACCGAAGGATTATGAGCACTCATTGATGAGTTGATTTCTCTTCACATGCAAGCTTGAGTAGTCCTAAAACTTATCATGTGGAGAAATTTAATGTCTAGGATTTTTCTTGCAGTTATCCGGAATTTCCGGATGACTGTTTTTTTAGTTTATCTTTCACAAAACGAACGGCCTTTTCGTGTCCTTTTAGCGCTTCTTCTTCTGTTTTATAACGGTCTTGGTAAATATTTATTCCGTTCTTGTCAAAGACTATTGTCTCAAAAATTGTCTTATCAAATGAATTCATTATGTAGTTTTCTATTCCTAGCCAAATAGTAGAAATTAAGTGTTCACCCTCAAAATTTTGCTTGACATTTCTATAATTTTTATCGTGAAAATAGTCAAAATGTTCTTGTTGGCTGATTTTTTTTCCTTTTCTGTCGTAGAAATTCAACATTATATCTTCACATCCTATGATAAACCAGAGCGCCTAATTCCATCAACACGGTTAAGCGAGTTATTTTCTTTAAGTTTAACTTATTTGGTCAATTCAGTGTCAAGTTTTTCACTATTTTCCGAGTTTTTCAACAGATGTCTTTCTGAACTCTTTAAACTTTTTTTGAATCTGTATAGTTCTTACTCGAGCTCTTCGTGCAGCCAGTTTATTTCCTGCGACTGATTTTACAATATCTTTTTTTAATTCTTCTATTTCTTTTAAGATACCACTCGCTAGATAGAAAAAGTTTTGATATTCTTCATATTCTGTAGACATTCACATTACCTTTGTTAGTTATCTGTGACGATAGTAGTCTTACGAAGGATACTTGTCAAGGTTATTTTAGTGTTTTTTTCAGCTTTTGCAAAAATTGTTCTACTAATGGGATAAAGTCTTTTTCGAAAAAGGTGAAGGTTTTAGGTTCGCATTGCGAGCTTGAGCTAAATTCCACATATTTGGCTCCTATCGTGACTTTGTATGGTCCTAGTGTCTTTCCATCAAGATGGTTTAGTTTTTCCCTTACGTAGGCTCTATTCTTCTCCTCGACATCTTCTTTTGTTATTATATCTTGCCATGTTTCGGCTTTTTTAAGAGTGGTTCTTATTCCTACTTCGTCGTTTTCTCTATTTTTCCAAGCTAGAGTTCTTGAAACGGCTAGATCAACCTCGTCTTGGGTATAGACTTTTGACAGGTCTTCTTTGAGTTTGTCTGAAATATTCAATTTATGAAGTGAAGAAAAAACTATTACTTTCTCCTCTATTGTAGTATTTTTAGATTTATCTTTAGGAATGTCTTCTTTATAAGGCTCATTTTTGCCCCTATCGACGATAGGCTCATTTTTGCCCCTATCGACGATAGGCTCATTTTTGAGACCTTCGAAAGAATTATTTGAAAACCCTCTGTTTATATATATTTTTCTTTCTTTTCTCCACAGCATTTTGCCATCTTGAGTTCGGTAGGGTTTGTTTTCTGAAATTTTTTGTATGTGCCCCCCTTTTTCCAGCTCTTTATTCCATCGCTTTATCGTGCTTTCATCTACCCCATGCATTTCGGCAAATTGTTTATCGGTCGCCCAACAATAGCCCTCCTTAACGGCCAAACCTGAAATACAGCCAAAGTGTATTTTTGCCATTGGCTGCAAGTTTTTATCTGAAAGAACTTTATATGGAATATGAGCCATGTATGGCATTTCTAAAGATTTCATTGTTCACCTCCTTCCATGCGGATACTATCTTTCTGTTCTAAAGAAAGATTTATGCTATTTAAATCTTTATTTGGATCTGATTTTGATCTATAAACTGACATAACATGCTCCTTTAAAATTTTTTCTATCATTTTCGTGGTGTCACGAAATTGATAAAGTTTAATTTAATTCACTTTTAGAAGAAAACCACTTGTGTTCTAGCGGGTCACATGTTAATGTTCTGGAACTTTTTCTAAGTTCTTAATGGGTATTGACAGAAACCCAACGGAAGATTAACATGTGAGGAAAACCTATTCAAATGGTTTTTCCTCTAAGTGAGAAGACCTGTTCAAATGGCTTCCTTCTAAGTGAGCCGTTCAAATGGTTTTTCCTCTAAGTGGTTTTTCTTCTATGTGAAAAAACCAATTCAAGTGGTTTTTTCTCTCTTATGTAAGAGGTAAGAGATTTTTCACTTTTGTAAGTTAAAATAGCCTTGGCGTATGTAATCGTCAAGGCTGTTTTTTTTATTTAACACTCTAGTTTTATTTCTATCAAAGTCTAAGGTGTTTACCGTTAACAAGATCCAAAAAATCTCAACTCCATATTTTTTTCTTGTGTAATTTTTCTCTCTTTTGTATACTAACCATTGATTTGTTTTGAGGAATTATTATCCCCTAATCCTTGAATGGTTTAGGGGATTTTTTTGCACACATACAAAACAATGATATGAGTTCATCATATACCTGTGATTCCATTCCTCATTTTTTAGCTTCTCTTCCTCATTTTTTAGTTTTTCCTCTTCTTTTTTTAGCTTCTCCTCTTCTTTTTTTAACTTCTCCTCCTCTTTAGCAAGCCATGCGTTAAAGTCATTAATATCTAACATCTTTAGCTCAACTTCTCTTCTTGTATCTTCTCTAGAAGGAGCATTGTGTAAAGCTTCCTCAAAATCAACGTACGAATCAAAAGGGAAAAACTCGAATAAATCTTTATCGTTCATAAATCCTTCTTCTTTTTAAAGAATTTTTCCGAGGAATCTAAGAAGGTATCTAAAAGCTTGTGTGATTTTTCTCTATCCATTCCAAGAGAAGAATAGTAAAAAGAAAAAACAGTCATCAATGAAAAACATTTTGACATACTGTGGTAATTTAAATCTTGAACGAATTTACCAATTTCTTTTGAACACTCGCTAATATCGCCCTCAATTTTTTCGGCTACGACTGTTAATTCTAAAACATCTTTAAGATAACTCATTTTCCAACTCCTCTTCTTGTATAATGGCTTTACATTCTTCTAACCCATCTTTATTTTCTTCAATCTCCAAAAAAGCCTTTTGCTTAAGGAGTAAATCTTCTATCGCTTCGATATCATCCGATAAAGAAATAATCGCATCATGCTGAGAAATCACCTCAGATTTCATAATCTTCCAAATCTTATGAAATAGCTTTCTAATAGCTATATTTAAACCAATAACAATACCTTTATTAAGATCCTTGTTCATCTTACCCACCCTCTTTAAAGTCTCTGCACTTCAACTTAAATTTAATTGGCAAGCCGTTCCTGTCCAGTACCATTGGATAGGCTCTAGCGACTATCCCTTCCATTTTGCATTGACTTACATCTGCGAAAACAGACAATGGGGATGAAGGACATTGTTTACTTCCCTTCACATAGTCGATAATTTGCTGTTCCCTCATAATTCCAATCATTGGAGCGGTTGGAATATCCAATTTTTTAGCCATCTCTCTAACAACATCGTATTCCATCCACCATTTTCCGTTAATTAACACATCAAAAAGAGCAAAACGCTGTTCTTTTGAGTACCAATCACCGTTTTGTATCTTTGGCCCATAGCCTTCACCAAAAAGAAACACCTCTGTAGCCTCAGAGAACAACTCCGATAAGAGATCATCTGCAAACTGGTTCTCCAGGTGTTTTAAAAGTTTTGGTGGCATCTGGGCTGCGTCTGTGCGTCCCAAGAAGTTTTTATGCCACTTGCCTCCATCAATCTTTGTGAAATGACAACGAACATTCATTCCATTGATCTTTTCTGTAACGAGCCAATTTCGAATGTTTGGAAAATGATCTTGAGCATAATCACCTTCGATAAATCTGTTACGGATAGCTTTTTTCTCTGGTGTTAACGTTTTAAATTCACCAGGTTTGTAATTACCGCCCTCTCTTTTGAAAAGGCTATTGATTTTTGGATATTTCACTTTTACCTCCTTTTTCTTCAAAAGACTTTTTAAAATCATTTTCTAAAAGTTTAGTGGCTATGGGATATTCCTTACCACATTGGGGACACTTCACAATAAACTCATGTTTTGAATTGTGGCTGCTCGGGCGATAAATAAAAGTGGGTAATATGACAACTTTGTAAGTAATTCCGCTTCCACAGGTTGTATAATGAAGGCAAACATCATCATTCATAACTACATATCCAAGAACTTTTCTTTCTAGATAACCAATAATCATATCTGATCCGAGACCAAGCATTTAAATCTCCTTATTTTTTATCTTATTAAAAATTTCGTAAGCTGACTCACAATAAAATTTGAAATCTATTTTTATTTCCTCTGGAGTAAACCCGTTTCCATCCATATTGTTTAATATCAGCAAAAGAAGCATCATAGTTATTTCCGCTATATTAAAGTTTGTTTTTGAAAAATCACGAATTACCTTGCTTAACTCATATATTGATTCATAATCAATTGAAAAATCTTCCATTTTTAAGACTCCTCATTTTTGCTTGCTGTTAAAACGGCCATAACCGTTACTCCTATCATAAAACCTACCATCAAGTAGAAAAATGCTTCGACCATTTTCTCCCTCCTTTAAAATTTAAATTTAAATTGTTCTGGCGGAAACGAGGAATCTTCTTGTTTCATTGGTTTTGTGCAAATGTCTTGTGCTTTTACTTTTCCTTCAGTGAAAAACTCTATAGCTTTCGCTAAAGTTGGTTTTACCTTATAGCCATTACACACCTTTGAAACCGTGGTGATTCCTATCCCTGTTTTCTCTGAAAACTTACATTTTTTCAGTTTTATTTGTTTTAGATAATCATTGAGAGTCAATCCCTTGCACATAAAAACACCCTTCCGTTTTCTTACATTTTTTTTGTTTATACATCTTTTGGTTGACATAATGTTCATCATTGTGGTACATTTGGATTTAAATTACAAGGAGAAAATTAAACAATGATTAAACCTGGTTACACAAGAGTGACAGAGCCGTTGAGTTTGATACAGTCTTTTGATGGAATAGATAAAATAATTTTAAAAAAAGCGGCAGACCGAGGGACAAAGGTTCATAGATATTGTGAACTTTACATGATGGATGAGTTTACACCTGCAGATGAAGAAGTTGAGCCGTATTTATCAAGCTTTGCTCAATGGTATAACGTTATTGTTGATGAACCTCTAGATATTGAAAGAAGGTTTTACGATGACCAGTTGAAAATAACAGGAAAAATCGACCTGATCGCAAAATTACATGGAGACAAGAAGCCATCCGTGATTGATATTAAGACATCTCAAACTAAGTCAAAGACGTGGCCTCTTCAGCTAGCAGCATACAAATACTTAGCTACGCTAGAAAATATCGATTGCGACAGGTTTCTAGTTGTGCAGCTAAATAAAAACGGCAAGCGACCTGAAATTATAGAATATACAGAATTTAACAAGTATTGGGAGCTTTATAAATGCGCTCTCATGACATGGAGGTACTCAAAATGAATAACATAGACTATTTCGTGGATAAATGGACTGAGGATTGCTTTAGGTTGGCGAATGAATCTAAAGACATCTGTCAATGGTGTGGAAAATGCTTTTACAACGACGGCGTTCAGTATGACGATGAGGTATTTTGCTCATTTGAGTGTTTAAAAGAATGCGTGGAAAATTTAGCAGAGGTTTTATAATGATTGACTATGACGATATTTTTAAAAATATGGATCATTCTGGAGACGAAATGGAAAAGAAGCCATTTATGGAGCTGCAAATTGTCACAGAGAAAGAGGCAATTGAATTCGAGGCAGAAATAGCCAAAAGCAAGATGGGAGAAGATAGAGTTGACGATATCGTTCAAAAAGGAGTCGGTTTTATAGTAGAATCAGACGATACAGCCAGAGAGGCTTTGTCTATTGCGTTATCAGCACGAAAGATGAATAAAGACATCTCCAAGCTAAGAAAAGAGATTACTGCTCCTGCATTAAGATTTCAGAAAAAAGCTATACAGATAGAAAAGGAATTGACTGACAAGCTCACAACTCTAGAGTCCGACCTTTTGGAAAAAATAGGAAGATATCAGACAAACAGGGAAAAAACTCTAGAAGATGCAGGAATCATTGATGAAGACTTCAATAACCTGAAAACAGAGTTAGGGTCAAGTTCGATTAAATCTTATTATGAGTTTAAGATAGAAGATATAGAGAAGATTCCATTAAAATACCTCAAGCTAGATGAGAAAAAGCTAAAAGAGGATATCAAAAATGGAATAAGGAACGTTCCAGGAATCAACATATTTGAAGTAAAGAAAAGACAATACAGGCTAAGGAGTAAAAAATGAGTGAAGAAGTAAAAGATGTTACTGTTGTAGATAGAGAATCCTTCCCTATAGGAGGGGAATCTCAAAACTTAATGCAGTGGATGAAGATTTTAGCTGATGCACCGTACTATAAAAAAATGGGTGGTCTTCCTGCTATGACATCAATAGTACTTACAGGACGTGAGCTTGGTGTGGCTCCGATGATGAGCTTGAATGGTGGTTTTTTTGATGTTCAAGGAAAAATAACTATGTCCGCTGAGATGATGAGGTCTCTTTTAAGAAAAAGAGGACACAGCCTAACAAAGGTTTCACACGATGATAGGCATTGCAGGCTAAAAGGTAAACGCAAAGACAACGGAGACGAATGGGATGAGATGTTTACGATAGAGGATGCAACAAGAGCTGGATTAACAAATCGTGATAACTGGAAAAAACATCCAAAAGACATGCTTTTAGCTTCATGCACAAGAAAGTTATGTCGAGCTTTGTTCCCTGATATTTTCGGTGGGACTGCGACTGATGTTTCTGAAGCGGAAATAATAGAAGTTCAACCTGAAGAGGAAAAACCTATAGATGCACAAACGGCAAAATTCATAGACACTTTCGGATTACTGGACTTAAATTGCTCAGCATCAAAGTTTATTGATTCAATTGCTGCAAATATAGGAAAAACAAGATATGACACAATTGTTGATTGTGCAAAAGACGAAGATAAATTTAAAAAAAATCTCGATAGATTTATTGAGAAGATTCAAAAATCACAAAAAAAAGAAGACCCTGTTAAATCAAAAGTTGTTGAGGATAAAGAATAGAGGGTTAACAGCCCTCTTTTTAAGAAGGAGAAAAGCAGAGATGGAATCAACACCAGATATTAACAAAAATCACTATAACAATGAAGAAGAATTAAACAAATACCTTCTTGATAACACTATTGATGAATCCGAAAAAGACAGGTTGTATAAAAAGATATTAGATTCAAAGCCAGGAGAAGAAAAGGAAAGAGACAAAAAAGAG
>Ga0180433_10001719_pt1 | contig 36059 bp, 23 predicted proteins | sample SS_ome_8_FD_132980 | JGI IMG/M metagenome (GOLD analysis project Ga0180433, IMG submission 132980) | Hypersaline lake sediment archaeal communities from the Salton Sea, California, USA - SS_1_D_1 metaG | ecosystem: Environmental > Aquatic > Non-marine Saline and Alkaline > Hypersaline >...
GCCAATGAAGTCGAATGGTCCGACAGTGATGTTGAATGCGTTTCTAATGACGTAGAATGATCACTTAACGAAGAAATATTAACATCAATTAATGTTTTTAATTCACCGGTGCTTGTCTTTAAGTCATCAATATCTGTTTCATGTAAAGCTAGCGAAGTAGAATGGTCTGCCAATGAAGTCGAATGGTCCGACAGTGATGTTGAATGCGTTTCTAATGACGTAGAATGATCACTTAACGAAGAAATATTAACATCAATTAATGTTTTTAATTCACCAGTACTTGTCTTTAAATCATCAATATCTATTTCATGTGAAGCCAATGAAGTCGAATGGTCTGCCAGTGAACTCGAATGATCGGCCAATGAAGTCGAATGGTCCGACAGTGATGTTGAATGCGTTTCTAATGACGTAGAATAATCACTTAACAAAGAAATATTAACATCAATTAATGTTTTTAATTCACCTGTACTTGTCTTTAAATTGTCAATATCTGTTTCATGTGAAGCTAGCGAAGTAGAATGATCAGCTAGTGAACTCGAATGATCCAACAATGATGTAGAATGCGTTTCTAATGACGTAGAATGGTCACTTAACGAAGAAATATTCAAATCAATTAACGTTTTTAACTCACCTGTACTTGTCTTTAAATTGTCAATGTCCACTTCATGCGAAGCTAGCGAAGTAGAATGATTTGCTAATGAAGTAGAATGATCCAACAATGATGTTGAATGCGTTTCTAATGACGTAGAATGATCACTTAACGAAGAAATATTAACATCAATTAATGTTTTTAATTCACCGGTGCTTGTCTTTAAATCATCAATATCTATTTCATGTAAAGCTAGCGAAGTAGAATGATCATCTATTTGAGATTGTAAGCCACTTGTATCTCCACCGCCATCACCAGAAGAGCTTCCGACCAACATTATCGTACCGCTGGAAACCAAGGATAAGAAATTTGACTTAGGAACTCCAAAAGAGATACTTCCGGCTGAAGAAGCCCCTGCGGGATCTTTCCAAAGCGTCACACCATCTACCGTTAAAGTTCCAGAGGTATCAATAGTCCACGTATTATCTTTTAAAATCCATGTTGAAGCACCGTCAACATAAATATCTCCCTTTGTTGTTGAAACATCGCCAACCAATTCTATTGTCACATTGCTCATCCTCAATTTGGAACTATCGGACCCGAAAATTATATTTCCCCCACCTGAACCAAGTCCCTTTATCGCAACATCAGAAAGATAGAGGGTATCTCCATTGCCAATTGTTATAGTTCCACCCGAAGCTAAGTCAATGATATTCCCATTGCCGTTTATGCAAGAAGTATCGTCAAATGTAAAAGAACCAGTAAAATCCAAACTTGGAGAGTTTATTTCTAAAGTTGAATTATTAAGAACTATCGAACTACTCCAGGCTAAAGGCTTGTTGCCAGTTTTAATGCTATAGCCTTTTGCATAAACCGTACCGTTTCCTGATAAATTATTGTCTGAGTTGAATTCCAGGTCATCATCTAAAACAAGATCACCCCCGTTAAGAACAATATTTTTATTTACGGAACTTTGTAATGCAACGGTCAATGTTGTGCTAGAATCTTGCAAAGTAATATCACTCGAAAATATTGGTTGACCTTCAAGACGATTATTGTCCCCACTTACGTTAACAATCTGTAAAATCTTTCCAGGTTGAGCTCTACACGTATCACTTCCAGAAAGATAAATAGTCCCATCAGGATCTAATACTCCAGATAACAAAATGGAATTACCTGCATCTTGGATAATGCCATCAGCAAATGTAATGTTCGCTCCTGTTATTGTTGCGCCAGATTCTTTAGTTAATGTTCCGTTAAAATTTGCAATAGGATTGCTTAAAGAAAATGTCGCTCCAGAAGAGACTCTTATTGTGGAATGCCTACTATCGAAGTTAAAACCACAATAAGAGCTAAAACATAAAAGAATTAAAAAAACAGATAGAAGATTATTAAACTTTTTTTGAAATATTCTCAAATACTCTCTCTTTTCCATCGCTTCCTTCTATCCTAAATTTTCTATAACTTCAACCTGATATATTATCGTATACAACATACCCGCTCAAAACTTCTAAATTCGCCGCTCCTACTGTCTCAATGTTAAGATCATTATCCACACTAGATCCATCACCGAAACTTACACTTTCGGCATAATTTGTACCATCACTGTTTATGAACGACTTTCTTTCAACAATCAAATTACCTTTCGTTAAACGCAAGCCCGTTGTTGTAGAAAACAAAGTTGCACCACGCAAAACAAAATCTGATGTATCATCACACAAATTTATAAGATCCCTGTTTGCAACTGAAGGTGCATAGCTAAAAATAACGTTTTCATCCAAAATAATTCTAGAATTTGATTTTACAATGCTTTGTTGATCTGTTTGATACACAAAATTATAGCCACCTCCAATAATGTAAAAATCATTTAAAATTTCTAAGTGACCCACATCAAAAACATAATTGCTGCCCATTATCCACTTACAATTATCCACTGATAATGTACTGGTATTATCCGTGCAATATATGTTACTTGAAATAAGACCTTCTAGAGAAATGTCCTTAAGGCACAAACTTGCATTACTATCGATAACAATCGTCGACGTGCCACTTAGATCTAACGTGTTACCTCTTCCACTTATTAATGACTCTCCTTTAAAGATTATTTTAAAATTATTTAAAGCAGTATCGCCATGCAAAAATATTTTCAAATCAGTAAAGTCTACACTTTCAAAAACTTCACTTGCACAACTAGGAGCACTGTAAACATACAAATTATTATTATCGCACCCTTGAGCAACATAGCTACCATCATGAGACCACCTTGTACACCTCACATCACGACTAAGTCCAAAACCCGTTATTTGATCAAGGGAATAGTCACTTGAATCAAAATAATAGATACGAAATTCGTAACCTCTAGCAGAATCTCTTCCCAATGCTAAACAATTACTACTTGGATGCCAATCTAATGCCCACACATAATCTTTTAGGTCAGACTTTGCAGCTCTTTGAGTTAACGTTGAAGAACCAGAATCAAATTCATAAATCTTAAGCATTTCTCCATAAGTTCTGTGTGCTCCAACAGCTAAAAAATTTGGAGAAGCATTACTCCACGCAACAGCATTTAATGAAGCTCCTATCTCTTTGGAACAATCAAATGTAATTTCCCCAGAAACATCATTGAATGCAAAAACTAAAAGCTCCGCAGAACCATTAGAATCTAAACCAGCAGCTAGATAGTTTCCGCCACTGTTCCACCTCAGAGAATTTTTTTCTACGTTGTCGTTTGCGTTGTATGTGTCGACAGGCATGGAGTTGATATTACCTTGGGAATCAACTGCATATATCGCAATTTCTTTAGTGCTGTTTTCCTGTCCAATAGCAACCCAACTTCCAGAAGGATGCCAAGCAACGGCATTAACATCACTCAAATTAATACCACTTTTTTTTGTCAAAACACCGGTAGAAGAATTTACCTCATAAACCGAAAACTCGTCACCACTATTGGAACCAACAGCCAATAAGTAATCAGAGGGATGCCAGCTAACAGAATTTACGTTACTTGATCCTATACTCTCGCTATCCTTAAATACTAAAATAGAACCATTAAACTCGTATATTTTTAAGTTATTTGATCCATTTTCTAGCGCTACCGCAATAAATTTATCATCAAAAGACCAGTCACAATCTAAGACATCGTAAGAAACGGAAATATTTGTGACATACGAAATATCACAAGATTCAGATCCACACGATCCACCCGACTCACTGCTTTCGGGAAAAGTTTTAACGGAAGCTGCAATCTCCAAAGTGTGATTATTTCCTGTTATGTTTCCCAACGTTTTTATCGCTGAAATATCGTGTAAAATAAAATCTCGATTTAAGGATAACGTTCCACCCTTAAGTTCTATATCACCTATCACAGGAAAAAAAGAATCAAACGTTGCTTCAACCGAAGAATTGTTTAACTTAAAACCTGCAAGAAGACAGGCAAAGCCTGCAATTCTGTCTCCATTATTTAATATTTGCTGAGCGGTAAACCTACTAACAGAACTGTCTGATCCAATATCAATGCATGATACATTTTTGCTTAAAAGTAAAATAATAAAAATTATTTTAGCAAAATTTTTAACACTAAAGATCATGCACCTCACCACTAACGTTTACAACTTAAAAATCAAATATTTGTGTACAATAACACACCTTGTGGCCTTAATGAGCCTGTTATATCTTTCCCGATGGCTCTTCCTATAACTGCATTATTGCCTAAAAGCAAAGATCCACTACCCAAATTAAAATTTTGGTACACATTTAATTGCGTATTAGCGTACATATACAAAACGGAAGTAAAATTGTTCATACTCCAAGAAGAGCTTAAAATATTTTTGTAATTCAAGGATCCCTGCAAAACATGCAATGTAACACCGCTTAAAATGTCACATTTCAAGTCATCAGAAGAACTATCATTTCCAAATGTTATACCCTCATCAGTATCCTCATCACCAACCATCCCTGCTTCTGAAGATAAAAATGAATCACGCAAAACACGTAATTTTCCCTTGGTCAATTGCATACCGGTGGGGGTGGTATGTAATGTCGCGCCATTTAACAGCAACATAGATGTATCATCCTCCATATCAATAAGATCTTTTGAATTGCAATTAGGATCGTAACTAAACGTAAAACCAACATCCAAAGTCAGGGTTGAACGAGTTAACAAAGTACTTGTTTTAGTTGTTTGATACGCAAAAGTGTGATCGCCCATCATTTTAACATCATTCTTAAATTTCAAGTTACCATTGGAAAAATTAAAATCACCTTCTTGAATCCAAATTATATCGTCCAATTGTAATGTCCCAACATCATCTACGCATTTAATGTTGTCTCCAGACAAGCCTTTTATTATCGCATCTTCCAACAACAAAGTCGCTCCTGTTGTAACCGTTATGCACGCATCACTTGTTATGTCTAAAATATTTCTTCCACAATTTAAAATACACGAACCTTCAAATATGATGCTACCAGTTAATATGATATCCGAATCGAAATATAATTTTATATCTTTAAAAATTAAAGGACTATCATCAAACTTTAAAACTACCAACTTGTCTGCTGGCCCACCTGTGGCAATGTAATTTCCATCGTGTGACCAAGACAACGTTTTTAAATCAGACGCATAGTTGTAACCTGAAACAACATACAACTTGTTATCAGAACTGTCGAAACTAGAAACTTTGAGCTCATAATTTGAATTTGATTTGTCAATAAGATATGCAATTAGATCTCCCTTCCACTCAACATCATAAATTTTTCTGCTTTCACTCACCGCTGAAGATGTTAATTCTGTAATTGTTCCATTGGTGGAATCAAAACTGTACAGTCTCACCCTCTTACTGCCAGCACTTAAACCTGCAGCTAAAATATAACTATTTGGTCTAAATGAAACTGGTACAATAGAAGTGGTCCCTTCAAAGTAACCATTATCTGTAAAATAGGAACCGTTATAATTGAACACCTTGATACAATATTTTGTAGACGAATTTAACGTCGCTCTAAAACTGGTAGCTAGATAATTGCCTGAGGAATGCCAACTGAGCCCTTGTTTTTGTACATAATTTGTTCCCAAACTTGCCCCGCCTGAATACAAGGTACACGTGTGAAGATACCCCAAAACCCCTTCTGATACATCGTATACCTGTACATCATTTTGATTGTATCGTCCGGCAGCAAGCAACTGCCCATCTGGAGACCAAGCAACGTCATAAATTCTTCCAATATTTGCAGTATCTGTTTGCCCAAGAACTTCTGTTTGCGGGTTAAAAGAAAATGTATACAGCTCATCGCCACTCGATGTTCCAACTGCAAGATAGTAATCAGAAGGATGCCAGTCGACTGTGTAGCCTTTTATGGAACCAAAATTATAAGAATCTTTAAGCGTAAGATCTGTTCCATCAAAATAAAAAATTTGCAACTCACTTCCACCAAAGTCATCGCAAGCAACTGCAATATATTTGTCATCATATGACCAAGAAACGTCGTTGACATTGTCGCCTATCGTTTCTTCGTCCACAAGAGAAATTAGCTTATTATGATTTTGTGACGGCAAATATATACTGGAAACATTTGATGGAAATTCAAGAGAATAAGAGTTGCCATCAATTTTTCCCGGACCAATTTTAAAAGGATTTTTAAAAACAGCATCACGGGCCAAATATAATGTTCCGCCATTGAGCGTTATATCTCCAGAAATAGGAAAAACCGCGTCAAAGGTACATGTCGTATTAGCATTTTCTAAAGAGAGTCCCTTTTCAAAAACCGTAAATCCAAACATTTCATTACCACTATCATCTGCCCGAAAAAAAGGCCTCAGCTGCCTTGATGACGATGAGTTAGAACCAACAGTAACGCCAATTAATTTGTAACTTAAAAAATTTAAAAATAAAACGGCAAAAAACAAAATAAATTTTCTATCACTCATCTCACTACTCTGCAAAAGATACTGAACCAATAATATTTTTTCCGCTAGCTATATCTAAAAATGCACCGTCGCAAATATACAATAGGCCATCTGCCAAGGTTAAATCTTGATTTAAAATAAATTCTGCACCAGACATAATTTTTAAAATGGAATCTCTATTTTCCATAAAAAAGGATAATGTAGCAACATTGTTATACTTTAAAGCACCCGCAGAAACATTAAGCAATGAACCCATAGCAATCTTAAAAATACAATCATCAACCTCAGTTCCACTTCCGATGATTATCCCTTCATTTAAGATCGTATCATCCTCCAATCGCAAAATATCGGATGAAAAACCACAGAGACCTTTTATAACCAAATTTCCCTTTTTGAAGTTCATACCGTTGGTGTTGGTGTGAAGATAAGAACTGTGAAAGCTCATATAGGATGTATCGTCATAAAATTCAATTAAATCTTTTGAGTTAACTATCGGATCATAATCTAATGTTGAACCGATACCAAACTTCCAACTTGAATCCCTCAAAATAGTGCTGGTCATTTGGGTTTCATAAGAAAATTCATAGATCCCCTCCATTTTTACACTTTTTTTAATTTCTAACGCCCCTGTCGCAAATGAATAATCGTTATCTTGCACCCATACGGTATCTTCCAGAACTATAACCCCATCGTCATCCAAACATCTTATGTTATTTTCTGATATACCAATAATTCTCACATCACGGAACGTTACTTTGGCACCCTCGCCTACAAGTATGTTTCCTTCATTTGAAAGATCTATTGTATTCCCGTGGCCATCAACTATGCAAGCCCCTAAAAACGTCCAGGTTGAAAGTAAATCAACCTTTGATCTTATGTCTATTGAGCTTCCTGCAGTACCATTGAATTTCGTTGATCCTGACCAACCTAAATCTTTAGCGCCTAAACCAAGTTTGTTACCTGCAAGATTAATAACTCCTGAACCCACAGGCATATTCCCACTTGTAAAAGACAGATCATCGTTTAGAATTATTGTGCCTCCATTCATAGTTATATTGCTATTTATATTCCCGTTAAAGTCAAACATTAAAGAAGTGTCACTGTCCTGCAAAAATATAGGACCAGCAATATTTCCCGTACCCCACAAGTAATTATCTGCTCCAGATGCCACGGTGGCTAATATAAAATTACCCTTTGTTAGATAAAGAAGATCGTTCCCTTCAAGATTGAATGTCATTGCATGATATTGTTTGCCGGTAAACTCAAATTCTGCGTTAAAAAGTACAAACCGCGTGTTGTTGTACATAAAATTTGCTCCATCCTCAAGTGTTGTTTCAGGTATACCTTCGGTCATCTTGAGAATCATTTCAGGAAACACGCAATCTCTTGCAATATGCGTGATGGATGGGCCATAACAAATAAACCTAGCACTATCTGACAATGCTACAATTCCGTTGGGATTTGAATTATTGTATACTAACATCCCAGTTCTAAAATGAAGCGCTGCCCCGGGAAAAACCTTAATGGTAGTATCTTCAGCCTCAGTCCCGGATCCAAAAATGAGACCATTGGTAGTAGCTGTTCCAATAATATCTAGAATAACACTCCTATCCATTTCAACAATACCACCTAATACCTGCATACCAGAACCAGTAACAACAAGGGAACAATTGTCAAAACGTAATGTTGATGTACTATCTTCAAAGCAAAGAGGCTCCACATAATTTTCAGCTTCTTTTCTGCCCATCCGTAAACATAAGCCTTCTGCAATCGTCCAATGTGCATTTTTGGTAATTGTACTTGTTCTCGCGCTGTCATAAACAAACGAATAAGAACCTATAAAATCAACATTATTCTCAAATCGCATACTTCCTTTTGTAAAGGTAAAATGTGAATCTTGAATCCAGGTTACGTTATCAAAAACAATCGAACTGTTATCTTCTAAACAATAGACATTATTCTCTCCGGACGTGCGCAAAACAAGATTTCTGAGAGTAAGCTTCGTTCCCTCCTGAACTTCTATCACTCCATTTTCACCTAGATCAAGCATGTGCCCATTGCCATTAATCATACACTTATCTTGGATATCCCATTTTCCTGACAAATTCAACTTGGAATGTAGATCAATACCTCTTGGGAAATCATACGGACAAGGACAAGTGCCGTTACTGTGCCAACCTAGTGTACTTGTCCAAACAGAATCTTGACTGCCTAAAACAACATTGTAACGCATCAAGCACACCTGGCCCGACCCACCTATCGCATAATCACCTCCCAAAAATAAATCTCCACCTAACTCCAAAGTACTATCGTTAAGCGAAATCTGCCCCCATAGGATTCCGCTTAAATCACAACTTAAACTGGCATCACTGTCTTGCAAAATTATAGGACCAGAGATATTTCCCGTACCCCATAAGTAATTAGTCGGTCCCGATACCGCAATAGGCAATACAAAATTACCCTTTGTTAGATACAGTAAGTTGCCTCCCTCAAGATTGAATATCGTTGTGCAATATTGCTTACCTGTAAAATTAAATTCTACATTAAAAAGCTCAAAGTGCGTGTTGTTGTAACCAAAATTCACTCCATCTTCAAGAGTTGTTTCTGCAATCCCTTGAGTCAGCTTGAGAACCATCTCAGGAAATGTGCAATCTTTTGCAATATGTGTTCTGGATGGACCATAACAAATAAATCTTGCACTTTCTGACATTGCCACAATTTTGTCGGGAGATGAATTGTTGTATACCAAAACCCCAGTTCTAAAATAAAGCGCAGCACCAGGAAAAACCTTTATTGTTGTATCTTCTTCACTATTAATACCTGATCCCACTATGAGACCATTAGTTGTTGTTGTTCCGATAATATCAAAATTGACATCCCTATCTATTTCAATCATACCACCCAATATCTGCATACCCGATCCAGTAACAACAAAAGAACAATCATCAAGCCTTAATGTTGACGTTTGATTTTCAAAATAAAGGGGCTCTAAGTAATTTTCAGCTTCTTTTCTGCCAATTCTAAGAACCATATCTTTTGTTATTTTCCATTTAGAATTCGCAGCTATTGTACTTGTTCTGGAGCTTTCATAAACAAATGAATAAGAACCTCTAAAATCAACATCATTTAAAAATTTTATGCTCCCCTTATCGAACATTACATGCGAATCCTGCAACCACATAACACTGTCTAAAATAAGGCAACTATCATCAGTCTCAAGCTGAATATCACTTTGAGAAACTGTATGCAAAATAACATTTCTCAATGTTAAACAAACCCCATCTTTTACAACAATCTGCCCCTCATTTACCATATCAATAGTATGTCCATTTCCGTTTATAATACACGAATCATCAAACTCCCATTTGCCTAACAGACAAGCTTTAGAATTTAGTGAGATACCACCACCATTGCTTTGCCACAAAATTGTAGACGTCCAGGTTGAGTCCAATCCACTGAGATTAAAATTGTACGAAGATAAATCAACCGTGCCTGCTCCTGAAAAAATAGCATCTGCACCCAAGGCCAAATCACCTTCAAGTTTTGCTTTACCTCCAGCTAAATTAATATCTTCAACAATGAGACCATTTAGGTCAAGTGAAAGCTCCGTATCACTGTCCTGCAGATAAACTCCCCCCGTAAAATTACCGGTCCCATATATTTTGTTATTATCCCCACTTACCAATAGGGAATTTGCAAATGTACCTTTGGAAAGATAAAGATAATCGTTTCCGCTTAAGAAAAAGTCATACGAACCGCTTTGATTCCCAGAAAAATCATACTCAACACCACCAAATACTATTTTGGATTTATCGTAAGAAAATGTTACTCCATCTTTTACTATCGTCTCTGGAGTTGCAGAATCAACTTTAAGCACCATTGGGGGAAATATCCAATCTCTTGCAATGTGCATTTTAGACTGTGCATATCTCGTTATTCTTGCACTCTCAGAAAGAGCTGTTAACCTATCACTTCTGTAATTGTTGTACACAAGTTGGCCGCTTAAGAAGTGTAAAGCCGCACCCGCATTTAAATGCACAGTAAAATCTTGACTCTCAACACCTGTACCCAAAACAAGACCTGTAGAAGTTGTTGTACCAATAATTTCCAGCTGGACATCTCTATCAACCTCTATTTTTCCCGTTTTCAAGCACGACCCCGATCCCGTGATTACAATAGAACAACTGTCCAACCGCAAAGCCGATTCGGTATTTTGAAAGTAGAGCGGCTCTTCATCATCAATAGAATCCTTTCTGCCTAGCTCAAAACACATTTCTCTTGTGATGGATAATGTTGAAAATTCATCGATTGTACTTGTCATTTTGCTGTCATAATGAAATGTGTAAGAACCGATAAAATCAACATCGTCTAAAAATAAAATACTCCCATGAGTAAAATTATAATGACCAGACTGCAACCACTTTGAATTCTCCAAAATAAGTTCTGAAGTATCATCTGTCATTACAAAATTATCAGATGTTACTCCATGGATTATAACGTCCGAAAAATGAACCCGTGCATTTGAGTCAACGATAATGTATCCATCATCTCCCAAATTAACGCTCCAACCATTACCAAAAATTTTACAGTTTCCCTTAAACATTACGGTATCGGTCAGCAAAAGATCTGAATTTAAGCTTAAAACAATATCTTGTAATTCTACAGCCCCTGCTGGCAATTGATTTATGCTTGAGCAGAACTCAAAAAGATGATTGTTACCAAAAATATTTCCAAACCCCAAAATAGTTGTAACGTTTTTTAAAATTAAATCCTGGGAAAGACAAAGCGTTCCGCCATTAAGGTCAATATCCCCAGAAACTGGATACACAGAATCAAACGTACACGTTGTGGTATTATCCTCAAGTGAAAACCCACTTTTGAACCACCCAAATCCAAGCATTTTGTTGTCAGCGTCTGCCGCTGGAAACATATATGCAGGCTCTACAGAAACGGAACTTTCAGAACCTTTCACCGTAGAAAAGATATTTTTATGAAAAGAAAAAATTAGAATAAAAAAAAGTAAAGACAAGACTTTTTTGCTCATCACAAACATTTCTCTCTTTTTTTGCTTAAAAAACCACTCACAAACACAAAGAAACATATCATGTTGATATTGCAATTTCAACTCCAATTGCAACATTTGAAAAAAATTTAATAAAAACGGTTATGAATAAATATTCAGAACTATGAATGATTAATGGACATGAAACATTTTTTTTATTGGCGCATACACCCAATTATTTGATTAAGCTTTCCGTTTTTTTTTGAACTTATCATCAAGAAGTTTATACTATTTTTATAAGAATCTATTTTTTTTTGAGTAAAAATCTTTTTGGAAAAATATTTGCATGGCTAGACCAATTAAATACAGAAAAACAAGAAATTATACAGATGTTTACTTTCTCCAACCCACCAAAGAAAGTAGCCTAACTGGCTTGAACATTATTTTTTGTCGCCCCATAGAAATTACCCTTTTTTCAGATGAAATTGAAGCATTAAAACTCCGCAATGTCTTTAATCTTTCTCAATCAGAGATTGCAAAAAAAATGAAAATTTCTCAACCAACAATAGCAAGAACGTTAAAAAGAGCTTACAAAAAAATTACAAGAGCCATTTTGGAAGGAAAAGTAATAAAAATAGAAAACATGCATTCATATGGTCCAGAAAAAAATCATCTTGGGGCCCTGTTTGAAATGCAAAGGCTAAAAGATTAGATTGTCTAATTTTTGCATGGAAAAATATGGAAAAACTAAAAGAAATTGCCAAAGTATTAGAACAAATTGGATTTCCCGCAAGACCAACAAAAAACCAACTCCTTTTATACAAAGAAGTTATCTGCAAGACAGTAGCTTTACACAAAAGCCCTAACGTTTTAGTATTAGGGGCAACCCCGGAGCTTAGAGATCTTTGCATTGAGCATAACTGTAAAACAACAGCCATTAGTCCTGGAAAGATGGCACTCCAAACAATGACTTACATGATGAAATATAAAAATCATCCTGACAATATATCGATAGAAAACAACTGGTCCAATATGCTAATATCTGATAAAATACATGATTTAGTGTTAACTGACATGGCATTAACCGGAAACCCCTGTGAAAAACATGAACCAATTATAAAAGAAGTTCATCGAGTTTTAAAGCCAGGTGGATTTTTCTTTTTGAGAAGCTTTGATATGTTGGAACATGACACAAAACCCGAGCTAGAAGATCTTTTGACAAAATGGCGAAAAAAAGAAATAACCGCAGGAGACTTTCTGTATCTATCCGTCAAAGTTTCATTAGATGAAAACCATAATATAAGCCAGGCAAAAAATTTTGAGCTTTTCAAAAAGTATTACTTTGAAGGTAAATTCACCACAGAAGAAGTCAAACACATAAAACCTTATGCATCTGAAGGAACAATGTCTTGCCCTCATAGAAAAGACATGATTAAACTATTCTCAACATTCTTTGAAGATGTTTCTATAAGATTTGCAAAAGATCCTGTCATTAAATCAGTAGAACAAGATGCTCTCTATTTTATGAGAAAACCTAAAACTTGAATAACTCAACTTTTTTTATAGTATAGTTAACGTTGCAATTATTAAAAATTAAAAGGGTATTTGATGAAGCAAAAAATATCTAAGATTCTTTTTATACTATTTTTTTTATTCGTAAACCACATAAAATGCTCAACCATAGGTTCAGACTCATCCGTCGATAAGTTTTCAACACAACAAACGTTAAACGATGGCGATAGAGTTGCATGCTTTGCAGGGTTAAATGCCGGATTTAAAATTAACAGCGCAGACGCAACCGCAACATTCGATAGCATTTTTGCTGTGTCAGGTAATATAGAAATTGGCCTGGGCACACTCACCTTAACGCAAGATTTAATTCTCTTTGGTGAATCTGAAATTAAAAGCATTGGAAACATAAATGGAAATAGTCACACATTAGAACTTGCACATACAAACACCACATTTCCGTCTAATATAAAAACAACCCAAGGTGGAATTAGCGTAACTTTACTTTCAAGTAAATGTTTTTCTGATGATGTTTACTCAGTAGACTGGTCATACGACAGCCAATATATCGCGGTAGTCATAGATAAAGATAAAAAAGATGATGGCCTTTTTATATACTCATTTAATGGCTCAAACTTAACCTTCAAAAAGGATGCCTATATAGACGGTAAAGACATGGATGTCTACACCGTACGATGGAATCCCAACAACTATTATCTGGCAATAGCAACATCATATACAAAATTTTATACGTACGAATATAGCTCTGGCAGCAACTCCCTGTCACAAAAGGATAATTTAAGTCACAAAATATACGCTTTTGATTGGCACACAGGAGGAAATTATATCGCAACTGGAAGATCTACATCATATGATGAAATCGCAACTTATTACATTTACAACGATGGATCAATAAACTCTAGCCCTATAGATGAAGTAAACTTAAGCCCGTCAAGAAACCCTAGAGAAGAATCTATAAGCTTTAGAAATGACGGAAATTATTTTGTTGTCGGAACAAAAACTTCTGACGGAGATGAAGTTTTAGTATACAGTTTTAGTTCTGGCAATATTTCATTAAATGCCTCTTACGGCTATTCTGCTCACGTTAATGCCGTTTCTTGGAATCCAAACTATCCTGATTACATTGTTGTCGGACTAAATGGTACCTCACAAACAATACGAATTTTAAAACACAACAGTGGAGCTGGCACATTAACAGAAGTTGCAGATTTTAACACATCGGTCATCACACACGCTTTAGACTGGAGCCCTAACGGAGATTATTTTGCAGCAGGAAAGGCTTACAGTGCAATAGCGGGAGACAACGAATTTGAAATCTATAGTTTTAACAGCGGCTCAGAAACTATTTCGAAATCTACAGGCTTTGATTATGCAAACAGAGTTGACTCAGTCAGGTTTTCACCAAATGGAAAATACATAGCAATCGGAACATTTACCAATGTCTTGGCAGTATACTCTTTTGAGTCAACACAAGGATCTTCCGGAAGAAATTTTACTTTTGACAACATACACATAATCTTGGGCGCTGATACAACAATACAAAATTATGAAATTACTTTTAGCGGTCAATCATCAATTATCGGCCATGGCCATGTTTTATCTTTGGCACCAACGGGCACAATAATCGTAGACAGCGATTCAAGTTTGCTTTTAAAAGATGTCGTAATCACAGGAATCAAAGAAAATAATATCTCCTTAACAGATAACACATCAACCGTTACTCTACAAAATGTTGCCTGGATTTTAGATGATGATTTTTACGTAAACTACGGCAAACTTGACATAAAAGATAATTTTGAAATTTACGGACAAGGTAACACATTTTCTTACCAAAGCTCTGAACAAAGCACAATTTACGAAAATAGTAAATTAATTTTACAAGATGACACAACACTTTATTACAATCCCACAGAAGCATCAAATAATTTGATTATGTTAAACGCTTCCACCTCACAACTTGTCCTTAACGGCGCAACACTACAAACAACTTCAACAGGACTTCAACTGACAAAAGGCATTTTGCTTATAAACAATAACTCATCTCTTGAAAATGGCGGAACAGTTGATGGAGAAGCTATTGAACTTGGTGATGGAGTAAATGCAGAAAATAATATTAGTATCCAATATAAACCCGCAGCATGTTTGAATCTAACATCTGGAATAGTTATAAATAAAAACGTATAAAAAAATAAAGAGAGTAAAAAATAATGAGAAACAAAGCAAAATATATCTTTTTTCTAATGATACTATTTTTAGCAACAAATCAAAATATAAAAACTATAACAATTGGCTCAGATAGCTCTGTAGATAGATTTGTTGCACAACAAACGTTGAACGATGGCGACAGTGTAGCATTTTTTGCAGCTTTAGAGGGAGGATTTAAATTATACGATTCAGGAACAACAGCAACATTTGGCAGCACTTTTGAAGTATCAGGATCGGTAGACCTAAATGCAGGAACTCTAAATCTATCTGAAGATTTAGTATTTGCGGATCAAACTACAATTACAAACCTTGGCAATATAAACGGAAATAATCACTCTTTGGAAATTTCCCCTTCTGTAAAACTATTGACCACAGAAACGTCGTCAAAAGACTTTACATTCGACAATCTTAATATGATTTTACATTCGGATATATCTGCCCAAAACTGCAAAATGAAATTTAGTGGAAACTCATCCATTAATGGGCATGGAAAAACATTAACACTTCTTTCAACTGCCACATTAGAAATAGATAGCAACACCACACTTACCTTGAAAAATATTACCTTTGAACTTACAAATTTGAATCATATACAATTCACAGATAATACGAGTAGCCTACAAGTGGAAAATGTAGCATGGATTCAAGCAAACAATTACACATTATCAACAGGCAAATTAGACATAACAGGAGATTTTGAAATCTTAGGCCCCAACACAACTTTCTCTTACCAAAGCTCAACAACAAGTTTTGTCAGGCAAGATGGAAAATTAATTCTTGGAAACAATCTTACCTTTGACTACAACCCTTCAATTTCAAACAACCAACTTATAAACTTAACAAATAACACATCACACATTATTTTAAACGGCGCAACACTACACGCAAGCTATGGACTTGAGCTTACAAAGGGAATTTTAGAAATAAAAAGAAATGCAACTTTATCTTCTGACAATACAACTGAGAGTGAGTCAATTATTTTTGGAAACGGCTCTGATAGCTCAAACAATCTGACAATTAAAATGAGACCAGGAAATAAATTGGATGTCACATCTGGAAAAGTTATAAACAAAAATGTGTAGCCCGTCTACACCTGTTTTCCACGTTCGCAAAAGCTTCGGCGGAAAGGTCGCCAGGACACCTTAAACAAAAAGCTGTTTTTGTTGACAACCTCCAACAAAAACAGCCGAATCGAGTAAAAAACCTTCGATACACCCTTCGCTTTCGTCTAATCATGGACTCTGCTCAGGCCTACTCATAATAAATTTTTTATAAAACTAGCAAACGTATTGCTGAAACTACGAGAAACATCATCAGAAAAAACATAAAAACTTTCTTCATAAACCTATCCTCCTTAAAACAGTTATATTTCAATCTTATTTGACAATATCTTACCATTTATTAATTTCAAATGGAATATTTTAGATTAAAATAATAACTTTTTAAAGCAAGAAAGGCATTTTTAGCGTCAGGTTTTTTAAAACACCGCCCTGACAAAAATCCAGATTAATCAAGCTGCCCTACCTCCAACGCTAAAGCTTCGGAGGACAAGCAGGATAAACCACTTGCTTAGAAGATTATAATCGTTTTATATGCGCTAAAACACTGCTCTAACAAGCATCCAAATAGAACCAGCTGCGTATACACCGGACCAGAATGGGTACATCTCTTGCTTGTTCTCAACAAACAATGCACCAACACCACCAATTACAAGACCCAAAGTAATATTTACAGGCATAAAAAGGCCTCCCAAAACAAGCAATGGACTGACTTTTGCCTTGGACAAAATAAATCCAAAAATGGCACCCAAAAGCAAAACATAGTAGTTAAACGTAGTTGCATTTTTTAACGTATTTATCAGCATCCATCTATTTTGTGCACGAATTGCAAAAAGTTGATCTGATCCCAACTGGAAATGATCAATTAAAAACCAAAAAACGGCTCCGGCGCAAATTGAACTGACAATTAATCCCACGTACTGGTAAAACTTAACTTTTGAAATAGAAATATTAGAAAGATGGGCAATTTTGCGTCCAAACAAAATATCAGCCGCAACGCCTCCACAAATGCCAATAAATGCCGCAATCAAAACAATTTGAATGTTTTTTAATTGTGCATCTTGCATTGGGAAAAGAAATATTGCGGGAACCATAACAAATGTTGCAAATTTGCCCATCGGTGCTAAACCTATTTTTCCTGCGATGACCGCTATCTGATAGGTGCAAATAAAAGCAAAAATAAAAAGATATATTTGTGACAAAATTGAAAATTTAAAATATGTTAAAAATCCAACAAAAATAACAAGCAAAATTGAGGTCTCAAGAATATTGATTTTTTTAAAAAATGATTGTTTTGTATCTTGGGTCTTTGATTCTTTTCTAGAAAATCCTCGAGAAAAAAGTTCTTTGGCAGATTTCAATAAAGATTTTGGCGTTTTTACAAGCCCAAAAATTGCAGTAGACAGTACCATACCACTGCAGAATGTGATTATATACTCCATCCAAGAAAGATCTGAAAATGCAAGCGTATACAACGGCCTTGCCAATAATACTTTTGAGATGACCCCAACGGTCAGTGGCACCGCAACAACATGCCCGGTAACAAAGCCAAGTGCCCACAACATTGGCCAAAAATCAAGTCTTATTGCAGGAATGGTAAAAATTGAAAATGTCATTTTTGGTAATAATGTTACAGAACTTGTAATCATTCCAGAAAATTTTCCAAGTCCATCTCTGAAAAAACAGAAAACTGTATTCAATAAAAAACCAACAAGCAACTCTATAGACTTTCTAGTCTGTTTGTAAGCAGAAACGGTTTTGTGAACGAGTTCGCCAATGGGAAAAGAAAGCCTATCTTTCACAATAAATTTGTGTTCAAACATGTTTGCAACCCACATGCCAAACATTCCTGCAGTGACACTTAATCCTGCAACGACAAAAATAAAAGACTTTGGACTTGCCATCCAGGCATTGAAAACAGTCTCATCCAAAAAATAAAGTGTCGTAAAATAAAAACCCAACGCTGTTGCCAATATACCACCAACCGAACCTGCAACGGTTGCCAATGCAATTTCTTGTGAAATATTGTTTTTGTACCTGTAAAAAATCATAAAAATGGTTATCGCAAGCAATGCAAGCGTCGGAGCTATCCATGGCCCAATAGGGATCGCCATAGAAACATAGCTCATAACACACGTGGAAAAAACTGATAGTAAAACGGCAACTACAAATGTTAAAATCTTCATGCATCCCCTTTAATTGAGCGCAAAATCTTGACTTACTTTTAGTCTGAAAAATACCATCTGATAAAGAAAATGTAAATTGCCAAAATTTTTATTAAGGATGAAAGGTGAATGTAAAACAACTTATACTGTTACAAATCTTTTTATTTTTTTTGACAAACTGTGCACAGGAAGAAAAACTTGGCTCCTCATGGCATTTTGATACAAAAATTCTGAGAAATCCAAAAATAACAAAACAAAAACTGTTGCAAGAAGGATTTGAGGAAATTTCATTCAAGTCTACAAATAACATAAACATCATCGGTTTATTGTTAGAAAGAAAAGATGCAAAATACACAATCATATTTTCTCATGGATTTTGTAACCACAAAGAAATATTTGCACCTTTTGTAAAACTAGCACCCGAGTATTGTAATCTACTTTTTTTAGATTTGCGAAGCCGAGGAGAAAGCGAAGGACCAAGTTTTTTATCCAGAGTATTTTTTTATGGTAAAACAGACTACCAAGACGTCATAAACGCAATAAAGTTTGTTAACAAAAAAATACCTGATAAACCAATAATCGTTTTTGGATGGTGCTCTGGGGCATTTAACTCAGCAACTGCATTAATCCACCTGGAAGATGATTTGGGGAAACTCAATGTAAAAGGCCTTGTTTTTGATAGTGGATTTGGTTCAGTAATCGAAATGTCGCATGTTCCAACCATTTATTTAGAAACAAGATACGTGCCCGGTTGTATATTGAAACTTTACAGTAACGATAAACAAAGAGCAAAGAAATCTTATCTTTGCGCTCTTTACGTTTTTTGTCTAAAAAATCTTTTTCACATGGTTTTGCCTCTTGCGAAACTGTCGATAAGAAAAAGAGAGCCCGAAACAAATCTATACGATAAAATTCAAAACCTAGAAATACCCGTACTTGTCATACATGCCCAAGATGATAATTACGCACCCTGGAAAAAAGCGCAAAAACTAATAGAAAGAATAAAACAAAAAGATCTCTGGATAATAGAAAGCGGCAGATCACAACACTCCAGAAATCATCTATACTTAAAGGAAGAGTATAAACAAAATATGCACAAATGGCTGGAAAAAGTTATTCAGGAGAAAAAATGAATACAAGAATGCTTATAACATTTCAAATCTTTTTTATTTTTTTGACAACAAACTGCACACAAGAAGAAAAACTTGGCTCATCGTGGCATTTTGATTCAAAAATTTTAAGGGACCGAAAAACTGCAAAAAGAAAGCTGCTACAAGAAGGATTTAAAGAAATTTCATTTACATCTACAAATAACATAAATATTGTAGGATTATTTTTAGAAAGAAAAGATGCAAAATGCACTGTCATATTTTCTCATGGTTTTTGCCCTGGCGGCAAAGAAATATTTGCCCCCTTTGTAAAACTAACACCTGAATATTGCAACCTGCTCTTTTTGGATCTAAGAAGCTGCGGAGAAAGCGAAGGACCAACTCTTTTTTCTAAAGTTCGACATTATGGAAAAACAGACTACCAAGACATCGTACATGCAATAAAATTTGTTAATGAAAAAACGTCCTCAAAACCAATAATAGTTTTTGGCTGGTGTTCAGGGGCATTCAACGCGGCAACCGCGATAATACATTTAAAAGAAGAGTTGGAGAAACTCAATGTTAAAGGACTCATGTTTGATAGTGGTTTCGGCTCAATAATGGAAATGTCACATGTCCCATTTGTTGATTTAGATAAAAAGTTTGTCCCTGGCTTTATACTAAAATTGTATGGCGGGGACAAAAAGAGAGCAAAACAATCTTACCTGTGTAAATTTTCAACATTTTGCTACAAATCATTTTTTTACGTTGTATCACTTTTTTTAAAACCAGCTATAAAAAAAAGAGAACCTGAAACAAATCTTTACGATAAAATTCAGGACATAGAAATTCCCATGCTTGTCATACACGCCCAGGACGATGACTATGCACCTTGGCAAAACGTACAAAAACTTGTCGAAAACATCTCCCAAAAAGAACTCTGGTTGATAGAAAATGGCAGATCATCGCACGCCACTAATCATTTGAAATTGAAAGAAGAATATATGGGGCATATGCACGAGTGGCTGAATTCGATACTGTCTTAGTATTTGTTCGGGATATCATATACTTTCATTATCTGCACATTTTTTGACGCCTTGTATCTAACATTATCTTGATTAAAGAGCACGCAGATGCTTTTGCTATTTGGGCTAAATTTAAACATTTTAACCGACGCTAAATTCAAAATAGTTTGCATATTTCTCAAATCTAATACTTCCAGGTGACCACTCCAAAAAATAGAAGCCAAATAGTTACTGTTTTTGCTAAACACATAATCCTTAACGCCCTTCACTTCTTCTTTTAGCTCTATTTGATTTTTTTTTACTTTGTAAACTTGCAGAGTGTTGTCCCAAAGAAGCATAGCCAAATACCTGCTGTTTGGGCTAAATGAAAAATTTTCAACATATTTACCAAACTGTTGTTCAACACTGACATCAAGAGAAGTTGCATAGTGTAATCGTGCCGAAAATAATAACATGGAAATAATGAAAAAGTACTTTGTTTTGTAAATTATATTTGTTTTGTTCATATCGCGTAATTTTTACTCTACCTTTTTTACATAAAAATCTATAAAATATAAATAAGTCATATTTTATTGTAACAGCAAATACTTTATGTGGTCAAAATTTTTTGTGTGACCATGTAAAATTTGTGGAAAAAAGGAGCGTAAGATTTGTCTATGAAGCACATAAAAATAAGTTTGTTATTTCTTTTATTTCTTTCTAACAAAAACATAGCGATTGTAAAAGGTTCTCAAAGCATTGTTTCCGTCGAACAGCACACTGAATTTCCTTCTACAGATGTTGATAACACAATGCTTGGTTTTGGTTGGTTTAAAAATGGATTTTCTCTGCAAGACAATACAACAACCTGCACATTTGATAGCGTGTATCCCGTATCCGGGGATATTAACCTAAATGGAGGCATGCTTTTTTTGAACCAAGATGTAACGTTCAGTAATGTTACCAATCTTTTGGGGCTAGGGACCATAGTAGGAAACAATCATCGAATCAATTTTTGTGACAGTATCAATAGCCTTCCAGCTGGGTTGGTAGAATTTCGTGACTTGATAGTACAATTAAGCTCTGACCTGCTTTTGACCGACTCTTTAGTTTTAAACGGAAACTGTAAAATTATTGGAAATGGCTACGATATCGTTATGGGCAACAGTGGACGAATAATTATTGGTGCAAATACGCAAGCACATTTCGATGGAATTACCCTTGAAGGAATAACAGGTGATAATTTCATCACCACTGATAACACGTCAAAAATCTTGTTAGAAAATGTAAGTTGGAAACAAAAAGACCATTTTCACTTCACCCATGGTAACATCTTATTTCTCAACAATGTCGATTTTATTGGATCTTATTCTTTCACCTACAACAGTAATCTTACAAGTACAATTTCTAACAATTCAAAATTGACTATCACACAAGGAATGTGCTTCAAGATCGGGAAAAAAGCAATCTCTGATATCGAGCCGATTTATTTCGAAAACAGTACATCAATTTTGAAATTGGACAGTTGTGAATTTGTAATAACCGACTCTGGAATGTGTTTCACAAAGGGAAAAATAGAAATTGACAGAGATGTAAATTTAAAGATTTTAGGAACAACAACTGCTACGGGCTTGATTTTAGGAACAGGACAAGAAGCTGACGATTCCACTATACACCTTAATTCGGGTGCTTCTCTGAGGTTTAAAACTGGCCAGATGGTGTACAACAACTATAGAAATGATAGGATACAAGCCTTGTCTGAAAGCGCCAGAATTATTCGCTACGCACCTTCGAAGTTCCATATCGAAAGAGATGTGCGTTTTCCTACAATGGTGTTAAAAGTTTACTCAGGAATCCCAGAAACAACGGTAAGTGATAGCGCAATTTTAACATATGACAACACAAAGCTAGTCTTTAGTAATTTTGAGTATAATTGTTCTGGGCATCAATACGAATCTTATAATTTCTTTTTATACGGCAATAATTTTGTAAATCTTTCTAAAGGATCTTTTATTTCTCCGTTATATGTCTCCGGATCTGGAAACAAAATATGCGGCACTGGCAACGTAGGTTCAGTAATAACATTGCAAGATAGCCAAACAAACTTGGAGGTAAATTTAACTGGTTTAATAGCAAGAGACATTACACTAAACGGGGGAAAATGTACATTATCAGGCGATTTGTTTGTATGTTCTGATGCTACTTTTTTAACTTCAGGAACAGTTGACTTGTCAGCATATAGCTGCAATCTTGGAATGCTAGATTCAACCTGGACGAGCACCATTTTGTGGGAAAGTAATGGAGGAGCAATAAATCTTGCTTCCAACATTAATCTGTCTGGAACATGGAAATTTGACAATTCATGCCTAATAAACGGAAATGGAAACACAATAAGCTTGTCAAGCGGAGGAGCCATAACTTTAAAAAGCGGAACACAAGTCGAATTTCGCAATGTAAAAATTCAGGGCATATCGGAAAGCAACATACAATGCTTAGATGATGATGGAGTTATTTCCCTCGATACGGTAACATGGCACCAAACTGAAGATTATATTTTTTCTCACGGCGCTTTAAAAATAAAGAATAATGTAAAAATGGAAGGAGCACATAACTTTTGCTATCAAACAAAAATGACAAGCACCGTCTTTGAAGGATCTTGTTGGAAATTTGATACCGGATTTATTTTTGATTATGATCCAGAATTGACAAATTCAAAAGATTTAATTGAATTACATTGCAACACCTCACATTTAAAATTTAATAATGCATCTTTGCACACCGCAGCAACAGGAATCTGTTTTAAAAAGGGGAACATCATAACAAAAGGAGAATGTAATTTTTCATCCGACATTTTGCAAATTGATGATAAGACAACTATAAACGAGGGCATAACCTTTGGAACTGGTGACACAACAAACGATTGTGTTCTAAAACTTGTATTTGGATCAACATTACATATTTCTCAAGGAACTCTCACGTATAACAACATCTCAGCCTCATCACTTCTCATGGATGGCCCAATGTCTGTCATAAAAGTGTATGCAAATGCCACATTGCAGGCAAATCAAAATATGCAGCTCTCGCAAGGGATATTGTATCTTAACGACCAATCTACGGTAACAGTAGCCGAAGGGAAAAACATATTAGGCTCAGTGTTTATTTTTGATTAATTTACCTATTTTAAAGACAAACACCGGCACCCCCTTGCAGATGGTCAGATTCGCCCAAGCTTAAAAAGCCGTTGACATATCATGGATATCTGATATATTACAAATAGACTTACTTGATAAAATAGCTAACTTGGTTTACTAATTGAATAAAATGGAATAAGTCAACACTTATTGAAAACTTTTTCAAGGTAAAAAGTTACAAATAGAAGGGTTGGCTATAAAAATATAATAGAGGTTATCATGAGAAAAAATGGGGTTCTTTGCTCACTAGTTTTATTGTCTTGTTTTATCGCATCAAATGTATCCTGCAAATTTGTACCCTGTAAATTGGCTAACACGTGGCATTTTAATACCACGGTTCTAAATAATCCTCAGCTTATAAGGCAAAATCTTAAAGAGGATGCTCCGCGGGAAGGATATGAATATCAAGAAGTCGATTTCCACCCGGTAAATGATCAAAACAAAACATTAAAAGGTATATTTTTAGAAAGACCAAATGCACGTGCAACGATTATATTCACGCCAGGCTTTTGGCCAGGTTTGAAAGAAAAATTTGCTACTTTTGTAAAAATAATGCCAAAAGATTGCAATCTTTTTTTCATAGAATTAATAAATCATGGACAAAGTGATGACTATTCGTGTTGCTCAAGCGTTGCAACCTGTTGTACGCCGTCATGTTGTTTAAACAATCCTGCGCTTCAAATGCCAAGTTGTTTTAATATTTCAGGTTTAAATTGCATGAAATGCTCTTTCTGTAAACTGATAAAATTCGCACTCAATCTAAAAAAATATGGTACAGAAGAGCACTTAAGTATAATTGGAGCACTAGACTACACAGCGGAAAAAACAAACAGAAAACCTATTGTTTTATTCGGTTGGTGCGCAGGAGCATTCCACTCTGCAAGAACATTGCTCAAATTAAAAGAATTTAGCCAGAAAGCTGATCAAAATCTTATAGAGGCTTATAACATACAAGGATTAATTTTTGAAAGTGGATTTGGCTCCCTTACTGACATGATAAAAGGTTTATACTTATTCATGAATAAAAAAGTTATCCCAGGATGCATGGGAGGTGGACAGAGTTCAGGATTCCTTGGGAAAATAAAATCAGCATTGAGGTTTTTAGGAACCGGTTTATCAAACTTACTGCTTAAAGGGTTAGAATTTTGGGTAAGGCCAGCATTGGAAAAAAATCATGCTGAGACAAACTTGTACGACAAAATACATCTTTTAGAAGATTTACCAATATTTGTAAGTCATTCTGAAGGGGACGAATTGTCTGGGTGGAGAAAAACAAAGCAACTAGTAGATAGAATGCAAAACAAAGAATTGTGGTTAACTCCAGGATCATCTCACGCAACCAAACATTTGAAACATAAAGATGAATATAAACAAAAAATGAAAGACTGGTTAGACAAAATAATTCACTATACCCCTTCTGATGATAACACTAATGAAATTCGCCAACAGATGATCAGAATAATCGATCAAATGATAAAAATAGTAAAACAGGTGCTAGAAACTGCAAAAAAACCAGATGGCAACGCAGAACAAAAAATAGAAAATCTCGGAAAGAAATTTGAAGAACTCTTAAAAAAGTTCAAGGAGTTCTTAAACAATCCAGACTCTGATCTTTCTGAAGAAACAAAAGACAAAATTAAAAAAGAGCTAAAAAAAATAATTAGGGGTACACCTCCCGTGGAAATAATCGAAATACTGGACGAAATAAAAAAACTTTTACAGAACCCAAACTATGAACCAAAATCTAGAATAAAAAAATCCACAGGAAGACCACTGCCACAGAAAAATAAACTTGAAGAAAGTCCTGCAAACAATAAACTAAATCCCTGGGAAAATTTTTTACCCCCAAGAGGTAACAAGGACAGGAATAACAAAGAAGAAAAACCGAGAGCAACTCGCTATGCGCCAACATCTAAAAACAATTCAAAGTCATCATCACCATCAAGATCTAGATCTCGCCGCACCCCAAGCTCATCGGGCTCATCTTATCCAAGAAATTATGGTTCAAACTACCCATACAACGACAATGGTGATTACAATAACACGGCAGGTGGTTATCCCGCTTACAATGGAACAGACGGATCAGGAATGTCTGGAAGATCTTGGCCACGTGAAAATACCAACCAGAAAAACAATAAATCCCAAGAAACACCAGTAACGTCAAGAGACATGCTTTATCTTGACGAAAGGTATGGGCCAGAAATGGAAGATCAGCCAGATAGTGTAGTAAGAAGACGAAGATATCCACGGCAAAATTACAATAATTTACTAGCTTTTTAAATGTATAACACTTATATTTTCAAGAGGAATTATTATGAAAAAAAATAACATTTTGATACTTGTTTTTATTTCAATACTTTCAATCAACATGCAGGCCATGAAAAGAGAAATAGGAAAAATAAGCGTAGCTGAACGGCAACGGCTACATCAACTACAACAAACAAATGCTTTCTTTTCTGAGGTATGCACCAGACTTGATGCAATGATAACAGAAGGAACATTTATAATTGAAGACACTCCTGCACAACCGCAAAAAGCTACTGCTCAACCAGCAACACAAACAGCCCCCAAAAAAATAAAGAGAAAAAAGGGAACATCTCAAGACGATGACGACGAAGAGGATGATGCCCCAAAAAAAATAAAAAAGAGAAGAAGAAAGCCAACAAAAACACAAGACGAAACTGAACCTCCACACAAAAGACAAAAAAGACAAGAAGCACCGAAGAAACTCCCTTATATCTTACTAAAATGTTTTTGCGGACAATTTGAAACATACAATCTTGAAGAATTTTCAGCTCATCAAAAAATGCATTCTCAAAATCCTATTGTAAAACAAGCTATGATCGCAAGACTTTTTCAATATTACAAGGTACAATTCCAGCCCACTCAAGCAACACCACAACTAACATCACAAAATGTACTAAATTTGATGGCAAAAGAAGAACAAGGCTACATATGCAGAATTTGTAAAGCAAAAGGAAATTATTGCGAAACTTATAATCACATACTGAGCCATTACAACAGAAAGCAATAAACCTCAACAACGCATATACCAAACCACGAAAATAGCGATCAAATCGACGCTTCACATAGAATACTTGATAAAACTCTAAATTTGTACTATAATGGTACTTTATGCTAAAATGTAAACTTTTGTTTATCATCTGACTTAAAACCGTCAATTTTTAAAAAATTACAAAATAGCAGAGTTAAAAAATGAGTTTAATAATACTTTTGTACGCACTTTTTGCCAGTTCATTCTCAATGGGAAAAATACTCCTTCGATACACAACGCCGATATTTCTTGTTGGAAGCAGAATGCTCGCAGGAGGCCTAATATTACTCGCTTACCAATACTTGTCACCTAAACAAAATTTTTATTTCAAAAAAAAGCATATTTGGCTGTTCGCACAAATCGTTTTATTTGGGGTTTACTTTAACTACATATTGCGATTTTGGGCACTCAACAGCATGACATCAACAAAAACATGTTTTTTGTACAATTTAGCACCATTCATGTCTTACATTTATTCATACTTCTTTTTTAAAGAAAAAATGACACGGGGCAAATTTGCAGGACTCCTCATAGGTTTTATTGGCTTGATCCCTATTTTGCTCACAACATCAAGCACTGAGCAGATTTTAGGAGAAATAACGTTTATATCCCTTCCTGAGTTTGCAGTTATAGTTTCTGTAGCACTTCATGCATACAGCTGGGTTGTTATGAGAAAATTAGTTCGCGATAAAAACTATTCACCAACTCTGGTAAACGGCCTTACCATGACAGCCGGAGGCGGCTTAGCCCTGCTCACTTCATTTTTTACCGGAGGAATATTCCCCGTAACAAACGTTGCTCAATTTTCTGGCCTACTTGCCATGGTAATACTGATCAGCAATATAATCTGCTTCAACCTTTATGGCAGCCTGTTGAGAAAATACTCTGCGACATTCTTATCATTTGCGGGATTTTTAGGGCCTCTATTTGCAGCACTGTACGGCTGGGCCCTATTGGGCGAAAAAATCACTTGGCATTTTTATGCATCGTCAATTTTAGTCTTTATTGGTTTATTTCTTTTTTACAGAGAAGAGATAAAAGAAGAAGCTTCGATAGAGCCGTAATAATACACAACAAAAAAGGCCTCGAATTATTTCGTCGAAGCCTTTTTTAAAAAATGACTTATCTATGGCTTAAAAGCCATGGTATCCCAAGTGAAACTTTTAAGAGCTTATCTGAAAATTCCTGCCATTTTAAAAAGCCTTAAAGATATGTGCAGCAAAACTCACAATCCGAATGATTTGGCCAGCAAAACCCTCTAGATAAAGGTTGTTTTTTTACGCAAATATTGACATTGAGCATATTTTTTTGTTATCCTCAAATTGGGAAAGGAAGATTAGTAACCGTTTAACCTGAAAAAGGAGATTGTTATGTTTCACAAAACGTTTAAAATATCTACTGTTATCCTAGTATTGATGATTTTTTCACCTGTCAATTATGCAAGAGATATTCTTGTTTCTGCTCACGATCGGACAATTGAAGTTTGGGAGATCTCACCTCAAATTTGGCGAGGTCGATTATATATGAAAAGTCGATGGGTAAAAGATTTAAAGGGGCACGCAAGTACGGTTTTATCAATGGTATTTAGTAAAGATGGTAAATATTTAGCATCAGGAGCTATGGATAGAACAGTTAGAATTTGGGACACTTCAGATGAAAACCCTGGAAACTGGCAATTGGTGCAAACTTTACAAATGGGTGAAGAAAGTCTTAAAGCATCAGTAGCATTTAACAGTACAGGAACGTTTTTAGCTTCTTTTGATGGCAAAACCGTTAAATTTTGGGATACCTCGAGTTGGAGGGAAGTCGCAGCCCTAAAAGATAAAGATTATGAATCAAGGTCTCCTTCAGTAGCATTTAGTCCGGATGGAACAAAACTTGCTTTTGGTTCAGATGATGGTTCTGTTAAAATTTTGGATATATCATCCAGTAACCCTCAAGATTGGCAAGAAGTAAAAGCTTTACCTTTAACTGGGTATTATGAAATTATCTCAGTAGCATTTAGCCCGGATGGCACAAAATTAGCTTCTGGTTCAGATGGTGATCTTGATAGTCTTGTTAAAATTTGGGACACCTCATCTAGCGATCCTGAGGATTGGAAAGAAGTAACAACCTTAAAAGGACATAAAAGCGAGATTACTTCACTGGCGTTTAGCCCAGATGGAACAAAATTAGCTTCTGGTTCAAGTGATAGTAATGATATTTCTGTTAAAATTTGGGACACCTCAGACTGGAAATTGATAAAAACTTTGAAAACCCCAGATCCTGTCTTTTCGGTAACATTTAACAATACAGGAAAAAAATTGGCATTTGGAACAAGAGGGGGGGCTAAAATTTTGAATTTATCAGCTTCGCTCTCTCGAAGATGGCATTTGATCCATGAAGGATGGTATACAATGGCAGAATTTCCAAAAAAAAGTTTGGTTCAACCGTTTTCAGAAATATATGCTGTGGCATTTCAGCCAAAAGACCTAGAAACTAAAAGGCGGCTTCTTGAAGAGGAAAAAGAAAGAATAAGATTCATGCAACTTCTTCGTCAAAAACAAAGAGAAGCCACAGGTGAAACTCGTATAAGAACGCAAAAACCGGAAGATATTGTAATACCTCGATTTCTATTAAAATAAGAGCCTATCCGAAAATTAATTTGGGATAAAAAGCCCCTTAAAAATTGGTTATAATAACCAAAAACTCTAAACACAAAAAGGGGCTTTAATGAAGCATATACCAGATTTATTGTGGCGTGAAATAGAAAAATTAATTCCTTGTAAAAATACAAGGGTAGGGATACCAGAATTTGACAATCGAAAAGCGTTTGAAGGTATAGTATTTGTGCTCAAAACAGGTATTCAGTGGAATATACTACCTGAAAAATATGGTTGTTATACGACTGTACACGGAAAATATATGAAATGGGTTAGAGCTGGTGTATTTGAAAAAATAATGACAAAAGCTCGAGAATATTATCGCAGGCGAAATAGTAGAAATAATTAGTATGCCTTTGATGCGATTTTGAAAAAGTCGCCATTTGAACAATTTGGGGGTAAGAATCCTACCGATATAGCAAAGATGGGAATTAAGCATGCGGTGTTAGTTGACAGGAAATGGGCTCCTATGTTTTCAGCTGTTTTTCCCGCAAACAAGCATGATTCAAAAACATTGAAAAAAACAGTTGGGAAAATGAGAAAATCAAAAAAGATTCAAGAGATGGAGTTTCGGTAGCAGTATTTCAACCAGCTATGTAGCAACATATCGAAGGACGGCTGGTACCGAGGATCGGATTCGAACCGACAAGATGAACATTTCACCACATGGACCTGAACCATGCGCGTCTACCAATTTCGCCACCTCGGCCCTTAGTTACAAATTTGCCTAAAGCAAATTCACTCAGGACAAGTGCACCCAAGTGATAAAACAATTTTACAGAATTAAAAAAAAATATACCAAAAATTTAACTCTTTAAGATTATTTTTTCCAGCGCTTTAAATTGGGTATCATAAGTTTTGTTTTTTCGATAACATCTTCAGACATGTCCATTTCTTTCATTATTTTTTCGACATTCTCGAGTACCGATTCTAAAGTCAAATCCGGCTCTGTAAATTTGCCTTCTTTGTAGCAGAATACACAATATTCTTTATTGCAAGATCCATCTACATTTGTAGCAAAATTAGCTTCTTCCTTTAACGGCATTGAACAACTTTGACAAAATAACATTTCACTCATTTTATTTCCTTTACTTACTTTTTTATTGAAAAAACTTGAATTAAAAATCGGTCATTTTTTTACCTGACAAAAAGTGGCAATGCATGTGGAACACACTTTGCCCCGCACCAGCACCATTATTCATGATCAACCGAAATGAACCATCGCCTGATAATTTTTCAGAAATTTTCCTTGCCATAAGAATCATTTTTGAAACATAATGGCTATCCTGCTCTTCCAGCTGCTTAACATTCACAATATGTTTTTTGGGTAAAATTAAATAATGAACAGGTGCTTTAGGAGAAATGTCTTGCATGACTAAAACATCTTCGTTTTGGGCAATTATTTTTGTTGGAATTTCTTTTGATATGATTTTGCAAAAAATACAATCTTGAGTATTCATTGTTACCCTACTTTTTGGATTTTTTATATGCAAGCAAAAAGCCAATATTGCGTTAAAACTACAACGGACAGTTCGGAGGACAAACAAAATTCTAGATGTTTTTTATTAATGAAAAATTATTAATTGGTTACCCTTCGACTCGCTACACTCGCCCAGGACTAAAGGCAACGTAAATATCTTGTCCTGCCCTTATAAAAACCCTTAATTGGTTGGCTTGCCGGCCATAGCTCCGAAGGAGCGACGGCTGGTACCGGGAGTCGGACTCGAACCGACATGATGTCGCCATCGCGGGATTTTGAGTCCCGTGCGTCTACCAATTCCGCCATCCCGGCAAATTTACAAATTTCAACTTTTTATAGAAATATAATACCCCAAAAGGCCAAATTCGTCAATTATTTTTTATCTCGTTTCACTTCGTTTTTGCAAAGCCAATCAATAAATTCAGCACGCTTTTTAGCATCATCAAACCACCATATTGCCGGGCCATCCAAAACCTTGAAGGTTCTTTTAAAGCCAGTGGCATTATCGCCAAGATAACTCATCTGGTAATTTGCAAATACTTCTGGAAGATCATATGCCAGCTCAATAGGCTTTCTCAAGTGGGTTGCCATCAAAAGCATGCAATGTTTCACCTCTGCCAAATTTTTTCCAAATGCATACACACGAGAAGCAGATTCAGCTTCAACAGTGCCTTTGTACGGTTCGTCCATTAAAACTAAGATATTGCCCTTGCACGAATATATATCATCCGAAACATCAGAAACTCTTTTGTGCTCTGCCATGAAAGAAGATAGACCATCTTTTATATTTTGCTTTGGTCTCAACGACGTTCTTATTTTACTAAAATCGGAAATGTGAGCCTCATCGGCTGCGGCTATACCCAATCTAGATAGTAAAACATTAAATGCTATCGTTATCATTGATGTTGTTTTACCTCCACCATTCGGGCCTGTAAAAACGGCGTCCTGTGGAAAATTTTTCGCACCTAGTTGGAAATTATTGGTAATAACTTTTCTTTCATCAATAAGCGGAATCCATGCATTTTTTAAACTAACACAAGGCGGGCCTTGCCCTGCCACACGCACAAAACAATATGTAACATTGGAGCCTTTGTGTTCTCTAACCATTTGAGCAATCGCCCTGTAGCCGCCAAGCAATGCAACATTCTGTGAAAAAGGCAACACATCACTTTTTGTTTTTCCAAACCATCTATGGGTACAAAGCAAACGCCCTCTCGAATAGAAAAATGAAGCCGGTTTTTTAAATGTTGATGAATTGAGAAGATCAAAGAGTCTGATTAGATCCTGAGAGATACCATCCCTCTTTAAATATTTTTTTATATTGCTCAAAACAAAAGAATCTTGTCCATGCACTATTGTCTGTAATTCTTCAATACGACCAAGAGCTCTGATCATATCTGCTATTTTCACAAGGCTATGCTGCAAAGCAGCGGCCGTTCTATGTAAAAATTTAATTCTGCCTATTGAACCTCTAAAATCTGTCACCTGCTTATAATCACTAAAAGCAGTCAAGGACCCCAACGTTCCTGCCGATAAAACGGAAGCTAGTTTGTTTTTAAGGCTATCGTTATCAGAAATTTTGTTTAATAACTTCATTTTTAAAAAAACCTTTAACATGAGGTACTGATCACCCAATGAACCTTTGGTAAAAGCCCGGTATGCTTTGGCAACACCTGAGAACAAAACATCATACTCGTCGTCATATACCACAGGAAAAATATTATGACGGCGTATTGGTGCCTTAATACCATCCATAAGGCTTTCTTTCCAGTTAAACGGTAAACCTATCACCTTTGAAGTGAGAAAGCCGTTGATAATACCACTTATACCCAATAGAGCAAAAATATTTAAAAATGGTTTGACTACCCCCAAAAACTGAGAAACTTCAAGAGCAACAGGACTGCTATTTAAAACGTTATTAGCTTTAGGAATTAATTTGCTAAAAATTGAATAATAAAGAGCCTGTGCATCGCAATGAAGCTTATTATTCTTGTCCCAATAGGCCATCAGTTCATCTTGGCTATCTTTGACCACAGTCATGATCTCATCTAAAATTTTAAAACAATCGTCATCCTCGACCAGGAGCCTAATTATTTCCTTAGATCCTTTGGGAGCGTGTTTTAATATTTTTTTTATACCCCACCTGTCAAGCTTTGTTTTGCAATATTTTTGCCAATTTTCCAAGACATTGTCGATTTCAAGCTCTTCCCACTCATTATCGCCAATCATCAAATTTGAATTTTGCAAAAAAGGAGATGAATCTAGAATCTGCTCCACTTTTAAAATCGCAAGTTTTTCTTTTAATTGCTCGTTTACACTGGAATCAGAATTTTTGGAACTCCCTATAAGTGGGCATACAGAAAGGCTAAGGCTTGAAATCAATACGAGTAAAATCACTCTGACTGAAAACTTTCTTCTTTTTAACATTTTCCCCCTAAAAGACTTTATTTAAAGGACAATCTCAACACATGGTACATTGTACCAACTCAACAGCTTTTAGCAAGACAAAAACCCTACGCATGGAAAAACTTACTCAAAACTACCCCCATTGACAGCAACAAAAAAATCTATAGACTATTCTAATATAAAACCAAAAAAACCAAAATAAGGAATAAAACTATGAAAAATCCATTAAAACTCCTATTTTTCACAACAGCTATTTTTTTAGCATGTAACTCAAGATGTAATACAACATCTGTTCAAACAATCTCTCCACAAATAGACGTTGAAAAAGAAATAAAAGAGATAAAAGAGGCAGAAGTAGAAAAAATAAACAATAAGAAAATGACAAAAAAAATGGAACGCAGAATGAAGCGTAAAATGAAGAGAGAAAAGAGAATAGAAAGAAGAAAAACTAGAAAGAAAAACGATTTCGGAAAAACCGTCAAAAAAATAGCTTTTAACACTGCCAAAGGAGCAGCTATTGCTGCAGGCGGTGGGCTGTTACTGGGATCATGTTTCGTTTTAGGTTTTATCGGAGGTATAACCTTTATTACAGCTATGATCACTGGATGTTAATTCGTAATTGCTTGTACACAATAAAAGCCAACTTACACAACAGAAGACAAACTGAATATTGGCACGTATATTGCGAAAATAAGTAAAGTGATTAGCAATCCAAGTGTGATCATCAAAAGCGGCTGAAAGATTGTTGTAAAAAACATGATAGAGCGATTAACCTTCCCTTGGTACATATCAGCCGCTTTATCCAACATGGTATCCAAACATGCGGTTTCTTCGCCAACTTTGACAATTGCCACTAAATCTTGCGGAAAAATACTTCCACCATAATCTGTCATTGATTGACTTAACGTACTACCAGCGCAAACATCTTGCTTTATCTTGCAAACCTTATGTTTTATAAAATCATTTTTGATAGAACTTTTTGATATTTCGATTGCCGGGACAAGTCTGATACCGCCTTTTAAAAGCATAGATACTGAGCGCAAAAAGTTCACCAAAAAACTTTGTCTGTACATTTGTCCAAACATTGGAGCATTAATACACATTTTTTCCGACATTCTTTTGAGCGCTTTTACTTTTACATACTTTCTGATTAAGAAAACAAAAAGAAAAATAAAGGCCACTGCAAAAAGAAATATATTGCTTCGCAAAAATGCACTAATTTTTAAAATAAATTTCGTCAACGGCGGCAACTCTTTGCCAAGCGAGCTAAAAACATCTGCAAATCTTGGCACCACAAACGCAAAAAGTGAAAATGTTACAATAAAGAAAAATGCCAAAGTTATCAAAGGTAAAATAGATGCTGATTTTATTTTTTTGTAAAAAGCACGTCTTGCCTCCATGTGATCACTCAACTGATGCAAACATTTTGATAAATTCCCAGATTCCTGACCAACCTTAACAACTTGAACCACAACCTCATTAAAAATGTTCGACTGTTTTGCCAAAGCTTCACTGAAAGAAATCCCTTGTAAAACATCAGACTCAACGTTAAAAATCACCTGTTTGAGTTGAATATTTTTCACCTGGTCACACAATATCGTAAGGGCATCGGGCAATCTTACCCCAGAATCTAGCAGAACGGCCAACTGCCTGAGAAAATGTATTTTGTCCTCTGGTGAAATTCTATAAAAAAAAGACCGTATTTTAATGTTTGAAGCTGACAGTAAAGCAACATTACGACCAAAAAGAACTTTATCCAAATCTGTATCGGACCTGGCAAACGTTTTTCCTTTTTTAGTATCGCCAAATACATTTACCCCGCGCCAACTATAATATGGCATACTTCTCTCCCCCCTTCGACACGCCCTTCGATAGATTGCTTCGCAACTACTCAGGGCTACTCAGGACAAGCTAAAAGCTTGCTTTTCAAAACAATACAATACTTATATTAAAGAGTTTTGCTTATCAAGACCCAATTTTGCAAGAAAATCGTCAAATGTAAGCTCTGCAAAAACTTTTATTTTTTTATTCCTACTGGTAGCCCCTGAGATAATCTCGACATCTGACTTTGTCACCCCCACAACTTTTGCCACCAATTTTATCAATTCTTTATTTGCAAGGCCTTTTTCGGGAGGATTTTTTAAGTAGCATTTAAGTCTCCCTGATGCATCTATCATCCATTTATTTCGTCCAGAACTTGGTACAACTTTTACTTCAAAAATGAAAGCCATATTTCTCCCTAACTTATCAATAAACCCTATAAATCAATGTTATCGTCATATTACATAAAAATGTACAAATTATTAAAAATAATATAAAATAATGAGTGTACGTAAGTATTTGCTTGAATAAATTGAAGAATTACCTAATTTTTTGAAATATGCGCAATTTTGTGAACGGAGAGATGGCTGAGTGGTCTATAGCGCTTGCCTGCTAAGCAAGAGTCTGGGAAACCGGGCACGAGGGTTCGAATCCCTCTCTCTCCGCCAACCGTCGCTCCTTCGGAGCTATGGTTGGCAAGCCAACTTTTTAACGGATTTTTTTAAAAGAAATTGAAAATATTACTTTGCGCCTCCTTCGACACTTTGCCAGGTTCAGTGCTCAGGATAAACTACACTTACGCCGTCGCTAAAGCTATGGCGCACAAGCAATTGGATTTGAAATATCATTTTGCGCCCGTAGCTCAATTGGATAGAGCGTCAGACTACGGATCTGAAGGTTAGGGGTTCGACTCCTCTCGGGCGC
>Ga0180433_10001720_pt1 | contig 36032 bp, 28 predicted proteins | sample SS_ome_8_FD_132980 | JGI IMG/M metagenome (GOLD analysis project Ga0180433, IMG submission 132980) | Hypersaline lake sediment archaeal communities from the Salton Sea, California, USA - SS_1_D_1 metaG | ecosystem: Environmental > Aquatic > Non-marine Saline and Alkaline > Hypersaline >...
GTATGCAATAGACAGTGCAGAAGCGGGGGATACAATTTACGTTTTTGGTGGGACTTATAATGAGACACTAGTAATCGATAAAAATATTACGATCATGGGCAGTATAGATAGCGGAAATACAATCATCAATAAAAATGATAAAAATAAATATACGGTGCAAATAACTGCCGATTATGTCACCTTTGAGCGATTTAACATAACCGATCCTTTAAATTTCAACCTTGTCTCTTTATTATATATAAGTTCTAAGAATGTTGTTGTTCAAGGCAATAACTTTACAAATTCAAAAACTTGGAGCATTTATTTATTCGAGTCAGATGACAATACAATAGGAGGTAACTTCTTTGAAGGTACAAGAGGAATAAATCTTTATTCATCAAATAACAATGTTTTTTCAAATAATAATTTTACTGGATGTATGGACTATGCAATCTCGATGTCATTTTCTTCAGGTGAAACAATATTGTATGATAATGAATTTTATCATAATAAATATTCAATATATGGGCTGTCAAGTAGTAATAACAATATTACAAAAAATAAAATCATTAATAGCACTTTTCATGGAGTAAAATTATCTGGTGGCAGTAATAATGTTCTGTATGATAACTACATAAAAGATTGCGGAAGTAATGGTATAGATATTAGTTCTTCAGATAGTAAAGTCATTGGAAATACATTGAAGAATAACCAGATTGGACTTCTTCTCGGAGGATCTTATTGTCAAGTTAAAGATAACTATATACAGGATTCTACTATTGGAGGAATTTCTACAACATCCACAAATAATAATGTTATTTATTTAAACCGTTTTTCAAGAAATTTTGTTTATAATGCTAAAGAAAAAGGAGATAATCATTGGTATTATGGCAGCCAAGGAAATTATTGGGATGATTATGGCGATATTGATGAAGATTTGAACAAGATTGGAGACTCTCCTTATAAAATATCCTCAGGTGGTCAGGATCTTTATCCTTTAGGATATTTTTTAAAGCCTCCTAAAAAACCAGGTGACCCTTCCCCTGAAGACGGTGAAGATGAAGTTGGCCTGTCTGTTACTTTATCAGTAGATGTTTCTGACCCCGACAGTGAAACTGTTGATGTGTTTTTCTATAGTGCTACTGATGATAAACTCTATGGGGTAGATTATCGCGTACCAGATGGTGAAAAAGCATCATGCAGTTTTACCTTACCTTTTCAAACCACGTTTCTTTGGTATGCAGAAGTTACAGATGGAAGGTTGGATAATAAATCTAATATTTGGATTTTTACTACACGTCAAATACCGCCTCTAAATAAAAAACCAGTAGCCGAGCCTGGGGGAAAATATTTCGCAACAATTAATCAAGAGATTACTTTCAATGGAGAAAACAGCTATGACTCTGATGGAGAGATAGATTTTTATCGATGGAATTTTGGGGATGGTAGTAGTGAGATTTTAGATATTCATCCATCACATAGTTATTCTGAAGAAGGAACATATATAGTTACTTTAACTGTGGTTGATAATGATGGCAGAAGTTGTACAGAGACGACCACAGCTACAGTTTCAGAAACCTTTGAATTCCCACCTGTTGCAGCTTTTTACTTTCCCAATTCAACTAAAGCTAACACCATTTTTACAGTTGATGCGTCTGAAAGTTATGATGCTGATGGAACAATTGAAAATTACACATGGAATTTTGGTGACGGAACTATTAAATATGGTATGACAACCACACATAAATACAAAAATTCTGGTACATATACAATAATGTTAACAGTTACTGATGAAGATGATAATATTGAATCTACCTATAATGTTGTAAGTGTATCAGGATCCTCTGAAGAAAGTCCTGGTTTTGAATTTATAATTGGATTATTTGCGTTATTATTGATTATATTTTTTAAAAAAGGAAGAAAAGTAAGGAATTAAATTACCGTGTTATCTAATATTAAAAAGATCATGAAAATAAAAGTATTATAATATTTAGAAAAGATTTTATAAATAAATTAATTATATCATATTTGAGGAGATGGGAGATTATGTCATTGTATTGTCCAAGTTGTGGTAGTAAATTAGAAGAAGATTTTAAATTTTGTCCAAACTGCGGAAAAAATTTAAAAGGCAACTTTATTTTCTGTCCAGGATGTGGAAAAAAAATGCCAAAAACTAATATTGAAACCAATAAAGAAGTATCTCCGATTGTTACTAAACCTAAGCCAATAAAAAAGAAATTCAAATTACCTAAAATCAATCTTAAAAATAAAAAGATAGTTTTACCAATTATAATCATTTTGATTATAGTAATAGTAGTTATTGGTGGTGCAGCGATTATTTTGTTAAATTCTGATAATAATGATTCGAATATCGGAGGAAGAACATTTACCATAAGTATAACTAATGATTTTTCTGAAAACGCAGATTGTTATTTAGTCACGGATAATTTTAGACAAGGAACTTATGGAAATCCTGGATTTACTGTTAATTCAAATGATGAAGAAATAATTACAATAAACGAAGATGATTTAATGTTTCAAAGAGATGAATATGCAATCAAACTGTTTGTGACTATGAATGATGTTTCTAAAGAGGCAATTGCATCAGCTGTTACAGATTCGGCTGAGTTTATTATAGACAATATTCCTGGTGAAATTGAGTTATATGAAGTAAAATGCAATGATTACCAATAAAATTTTTTTATCTAAACTTTTTTAGTATTTAATAATCATTATAATGTGAAAACTATATAATTATGAAGAACATACATTTTTATTGGTAAATATGAAGAAAATATTTCTTATAATTTGTATTGGATTAATATTAAACATAATAATTGTTAATGCTTCGCCAAAACAATTTGTTGATTACCAAGATAAGAATGGGGTGGAAACTCCAGTTGATTTTGATCCATTATTAGATATTAACATAACATTTGATGTATTGGCAATAAGAGCTCTTGATAAAATTGATAAATATAGTCAAGCAGATTTCTATTTGAAATTGACAATCAATAACCAAGAATATGTTAGTGAAGTGTGTAATAATACCGACTATCTTTATGATTATTGGTCTGTTTCAAAAAATATACCAGATGATATAGAATTGGTAAATATAAGCTTGCAATTATTAGATTATAATGATGATGGACCTGTACTTTGTGATATAAATAAACAAAAAAATGTTGATGATAATGGTTTAGATATCACTGTTTATTACAATATAAAAACTGGCAATTGGTTTGGGGATGATTATAATATTGGAGATGGTAGTGGCTATGGTAGGGCTTGTGGAACTGGTGATGGAAGTGTGTATAAAAACGAAAAAGATTGCGAAATATGGTTTGATATCCATCAGAATGATTATGACGAAGATGGAATACCCTACTGGATAGAAACAAACATCTATGGGACAGATCCAACTGTCGATAATAGTGGAGAGGACAATGATATTGATGGAGTGCCAATTGAGTGGGAGCATAGATGGGGATTCAATCCAAATATCTGGGAAGATCATGAACATTTTGATTCCGATAAAGATAGTATTACTAATATTGAAGAATATTACACTTCAGTTTTCAAATCTGATCCTTACCGACAAGATGTTTTTTTAGAAATGGATTTTATGGAGGATGGTCCTAATGGAGAAATAAGCGTTGTTCCAGAAAAAGCTAAAGAATTATTAAAAAATCCATTTCATCGTAGAGATATTGTTTTTCATATCGATTCTGGACTTGTTAGTGGAGGGGAATTAATTACTTTTGATGAAAAAGTTAAAATTGATGAGGTTATTGAATTGTATAACAGTTATTTTTTACATAATGATGAAGATAATTGGCGAAGGGGTGTATTTCATTATGGATTGATTGTATATAGTTGCAGTCCGCCCGGTTTTGGATTCAGTGGAGATATACCGCCCTACTGGGGATATATACCAGGAACTAATGGATTTATAATATCTAGCAAACAGATGGAAAAAAACAATCGGATTAGCTTTAAAACTTTAGAATATTTTTATGCATCAGCCATCATGCATGAGATGGGACACAATTTTGGTTTTAGATGGGGTAAACCTTTTGGTTGTGATGGTCAACTTACTAAATATCCTTGGCAGATTGGTTACTGGTTTTTTCGTAATTACAAAAGTATTATGAACTATAGGTACACATACAAAATTCTTGATTATTCAGATGGTTCTCATGGAAATAGAGACCATGACGATTGGAACAATCTCGATTTATCGTATTTCGAAATTCCATAATAATGAATTTGCAACACATTTTTTCACAATTGATAATTTTATTTTTTCAAAATAGGTTGATCTTAAAAGTATTTCCTTACAAATTAGATATTTTTAAATAAAAAATTATAATCCATAGAATGAGAATTAGATTGAATGATCCAAAAGAGTATTATGTGTCCTAATTGTAAAAATAAATTTACAGTTGAGGGCAATCCGGGAGAAAAAGTACGAATAACATGTCCTAAATGTGATACAAGTGGATATTTTTACTTTCCTAAAGAAAAACCAACATCAAAAACTGAAGTAACTGTTATTGAAACAAAGAACCTATCTAAATTTTATGGTAAAATCAAAGGGATTGAAAATCTAACTTTATCTGTGAAAAAGGGTGAGATATTTGGTTTTTTAGGTCCAAATGGTGCAGGCAAAACCACAACAATTAGAACGTTACTTGGTTATTTAATTCCAACAAGTGGGGAAGCTCTAATCCTTGGAAAAAATATAAAAGACAATATTGTAAATATAAAACGGAACGTTGGATACATTCCTGGTGATTTGAATCTTTATGGTCATTTAACTGGAAAGCAATTTCTTGATTATTTTGCCTCCTTACGTAATACTGAAATGACATTACTAGATGAACTTCTAAAGGTGTTTGATGTTCCATTAGATAGAAGAATTAAAGGTTATTCAAAAGGAATGAAACAAAAACTTGGTATCATTCAGGCATTTATGGACGATCCTGAAATTGTCATTATGGATGAACCAACCTCTGGTCTTGACCCATTACTTCAGCAAAAGTTTTACGATTTTTTACTCGATCAAAAGAAAAAAGATAAGACCATGTTTTTTTCATCTCATGTTTTATCCGAGGTTGATAAGATTTGTGATCGAATAGGAATCATCCGTAATGGTAATTTGGTCGCTCTTGAAGATGTTGAAACCCTTAAATCAAAGATGGGAAAAATAATTAAAGTTAAAATTAAAGAACCGCCTGAATTGTTTAAAGGACCTAAAAATATGAAAATTAAGGGTGAATGGATTGAATTTGTTACCAACGAAGATATTGATTATTGGATTAAACTATTGGCAAAATATACTATTGTCGATCTAGATATAAATGAATTCAGTTTGGAAGATATTTTTATTCATTATTATGAGGGACAGACATGAATGATATCTTTCGATTCAAAATAGCTATTCAAACAATGAAAAACCACTGGAAAACGACAATTATTGTTACTTTACTTTTTATGGTTATGGCAGTCATGTATGCCGGAATGTTTCCTTCTTTTGAAGAATCTATTATTGATATGATGGATTCAAATTTTTATGAGAGTTTTAACTTTTTCCCACATGCAGATCAAATGCATACATATGTTGGATTTTTAACTCTTGAATTGTACAATATTTTCTGGCTTCTTATCTTAGCTATAATGATTGGTTTTATTGCGGCATCTAGCATATCAAAAGAAATAGAAGGAAAAACAATCGATATCTTAATGTCAAACCCTGTTTCAAGAAAACAGATAGTAATTGAAAAATTTGTAGGCCTAATTCCAATGTTTCTTGTAATTAATTTTGCGACAATGATGGCACTAATTGGAATTACCACTGCAATAAATGAAAGCTTAAATTATGGTAATTTATTCATAGTTCATATTTTGTCAATTCCTTATTTTCTTACTGTTTTTAGTTTAGGTATTTTAATTTCAGTAATAATTGATGAAAAAATGAAAGCAAGCATTATTTTAATATCAATTCTAGTTGGAATGTTTGTCCTTAATTCAATAAGCCTTTTATCACCTGATTACGAGTTTATTGGTTTCTTTTCTTTTTTGCACTATTTTGATACTTATATGATTTTGCAATCAGGAGAAGTTGATGTGGTTGGGATTTTTGTTTTCATCATTTTAACAATATTATTTCAAGTGGTAGCAATGATTTACTTTGAAAGGCGAGACATAGCAATATCATAAATAATGAAGAAAATCATTAATAATTAACCAAGATATTTTAGAATTATAAAAATTAAATAACTATCGAATTATTTAATAGGATATATAAGTTAGTTAACTAATATTTAATATGTTCTATGCGTAATAGAAAATGTCAAAATACTTATATTTTGTATCATTACTAGGTATCAAAAGGTTACTATTTATCAATTTCTGTTTTTATAACGGATAACAAGAATTAAAATAAATAATATTAGATTTAGATTCTCTATCCTTTTGGTATGATATTTTATTTCTTCTAAAATACATCAATCATTTCTTGGATTGTTCTTAATAGCGGGTATTTCTCAGGAATTACTCTTACAGATGAATTATTGAATTTCCGAACATATTCCAATACCTCTCCTTTGAATTGTGGAATTGTCTTTAATTCAATATCACCTAATGACTTATTAGAACCTTTCCCATAGCCGGCTATTGCAATTTCTTTCAGGTGCTCAAAATCAAAATCGAATAATTTTTTATAGTTCCTTTTAGCAATGTTGAATTTCTTTTTGATCCTTGATTTTGTACCAGAATCCACCTTACCATCCTTTCTTTTTTTATCTTCCCAGTGGGTTGCCTCGGATGTTGCCTCAAGATGGATAAGCTCCTTTTTAGTTGGGTGATACGCTATTACGTCCATCTCTGTTTTATATCCACCACGTTTGCCAATTTCAACTCTTTCATTGTTCTTGACAAAATACCCTTGATGGTCATAATATTCAGAAGCCAATTCTTCTAAGAAATTCATTTTTACCTCCATTTTATAATCTATATTGTGCTAATAAATCATTCTATTAAACTATTTTTACACTAAAACGATAGTCTTTTTGAACAAAACTCCAACATATAGGCAATTATTCTTATGTTATGAATGAAAGGCTAATATTTTTTTACTCCTAAATCCTTATCCATAATATTCAAAAAATCAGAAATATAGCTATAACATCTTTTTGCATCTGGATGCAATTCACCAAGGGTAAATATCCTTGATAATGCTCGAGCAAATCTTTCAAGATATGTCATTAAAACCTTATTTATTTTGTCATACATTTCATCTGATTTTGCAGGATTTTTAATCAGTTCTGCAAATTCTGGGTCTTCCTTAATAATTTCAGTTTCAAACTCTCTCCATTTATCTTCAGGTTCGCTATATTCAGAATTTCCCTGGCTTACGATATCCAAATTATAATACCTTCCACCATCAGCAAATTCTGATAAAATTCTTATTATGTTATGTAATCTCTTATTATTCTTTAAAAAATCCAAATCCTCTGTTGTGGCTTTCCGGTTGTCATAATTTCCAAATTGTTTACAAATATCAACAATTTCTTGGAGAAGTATATCTAATCTATGTCCTAATTCTCTTAACCTCTTATTAGAAGGATATTTTTTATTCTTTTTCAGATGCCAATAACAAATAATACATTTCATTAATCGCTCAAAACCACTAGAAATAAGTAGAATAGGTATATGATAAGGAGTATCGGCACAATTTATATGTTGTAGCTCTGAGAATCCCTTCTTAATCAATCTTACTGAATTATCGACTTCATTTAATAATCTTATATTTCTTATATTCGATGATATCATTTATTCACATCTAATTTAATTTTCTGTCAAGAACAATTTTCCAGAGTTTAGCATTATTAATCAACATAGTAGAAACATTTAGTGGACGTTTAACATTATTATCAGATAAAATTATCGTTAATTCCTTGTCATCAATATTTGCTAAATCTGTTGTTTTTAAATCTTGTATCTGTAGATGATTTTTGATATCATCAATAATCTTGTTACTTTTATTCTCAAGAATTGACTTATCTTCAAGGCTAATTTGATTATCATCAACTAAAAACATTATGTTTGGTATATCAATAAGCTCTCTTGTCGAAATATTCTTTTTTGTTTCCAGATAATTTATTAACATATCAGTAGGAGCAATATCCTTAGCTGGAACATTTTCTAGCCAATCGAAATGCCCTCTTTCAAATCTTTTATTGAGATTTTTAAATGCGTTAATATCAGTAAGATTCACTGGACAAACTAATGGAATATTATATTCGTAATTAAGCGGTACATTGTCATTGATTTGCTTCTTAAACCATTTAATTAGTTCAGGATTGGATTTATCTTGAGGTACATATGCTGGAGGAATAATTCGTAATCCTCCTTTGATATGATAAGCATGAATCTTTGGATAGATCTTATCCCGAATAATATATCTTTTTTTATCTAAATCCTCCCAATATTTCAGGAAAATAATTGCTTTTAATGGGTTTGTTATATTTTTCAATATATCTTCTTTTGAAATATTCTCTTTAACAAGGGTAACACCAATGTTGTCTACCATTCTTTTTAGATATTGATGCTTGACCTTTTCTGAATGTACAACTTGTTTTATTTGTTTGATTTCTTTTCTATGAGTTTCTTTATTTTCGACATTTTTTATCTTTTCTTTCTGATATTCATCATATAAATTATAAAGCAATTTCAATATTCTTTCCTTTTCTTCTCTGAAGAATAAAGTCGGTATTACCATGATAATTGTTGCAAGAGAAGATACAACAAAAATATATTCCAGGTTGACATCTAACATAAATAACAAAACAGTTAGTATCGTGATGATTATTCCTATAATAACTGCTATATAAAACCAACGCATAAGAAAAGAGATGTTTTTCTATTAATAAAGGTTATTGATTATTAATGTTCTTTATAGAAAAAACATAGGAAACGACATTTCACATTTATACAAAGTATTATACCCGTATAGTAAAAAAATATTTTATTCTGAGATTCTAGGATGACAACAGGACATTATATATTATCGTATCCATAACAATCGATTTCAGTCACAAAGTGCTCAGGATTTTTCATCACTTATATTATTTATAAATATCTTCCTATCTATCAATAAAAATTTTTCAGTAGAATTTAATAATATTCAATTATTAATGCTAATTTAAGAATGCTAGATTTTTAATAATAATCCAATTCTGATGTTCCATTATTATATAAATACTATGACACAGATAAACACTTATATCAGTTCTGCATTATTAATAACGGGGAAGAATGAGAAAGAAACTGATATTTGGTAGTATCATAGCAGTTGCAATACTGGTAGGTGTATCATTAACATCTGTAGTTGGGTATCAAAGTGTTAAATCAAACAATATCACATCTTCTCCGTTGTTTGATGTGAGAACTAACGAAGCAGTCAGCACAGAAAAAATTAACATTATTAGGGAATATATTGGCAAAGGTAAAGAAACACGGGAACTATTTTCAAATATAAATGATAATAGAATATCAATACAAAAAATAATAGAATTAATTCAAGGGATGGACGATTCTGAAATTGAGCAACTGATGAATTTGATTGATAGACATTATTTAAACAACAAATTAGTTGAAAACCTGCCCAAGGAGGAATTAATAAGAATATTAAAAAACAACTGGGAAAATCAATATGATTTGAATGAAATTATTGATAATTTAAATATATTTTATAACAAAGGCTATCAAAATCCTGGTACTGTTGATAATTGGAACCCGGGGTGCTTTTTAGAGGTTTTGGTAGTGATATTTATATTAATTGTACACTCTATTTTCTTTGCTCTATTGTTAATTTATATGTTCATTTTTAAAACAGGTACATTCACCTGTAGTCCAGGTTCATTTTGTCAAATGGGTTTGTGTAAGTATTGAATTTACCATCAGAGTAGTACTAGAAAATAAACTTTGTTCATCACTCCAATAAAGATTGTTATATATTTATTGATTTGATCCTACGATTTGTCTTAATATTGTAAATGTTGATAGATGTTGTTGAAAAAAATAATCAACACAACTAAATTCATCTTGTTTAATTGCTGGCATTGTGACCTCAAAATAAGCCCAATCTGACTCTGCACCAAAGGTATCCCTTGCCTTTACCTTGATGGTATAATTACCCTGTTTATTCCACCCATGGATTCTTTTAATAACTCTTCCAGGGTCATACTCCATTGTCCATATTTTAAGGCCATCGCCCCAGTCAACATAATATGCAATCGGATTATTGTCTGGGTCATCAGTAAAAATTTTAAATTCATAATATTCCTTGATACTCCCCTCATCAGGCCCAATAATGGTTGGCATATCTGGAGGTTCATTGGTTTCCTGCGGACCGAATGCATGAAGGTAACCCCAAATATTCTGAAGCCCGCTCCAAGATGAACAAATATAGACAAATCCATTATCACCAATAACTGGCGAGGACCTTATTTTGGAGTCGGAAATTATCTTACGCCATTCTAGATTTCCATCAAGATCAAGTGCAATTATTTCTCCACCACCTAACATTCCATAATCAATGTTACTGCCGATATAAATTGTACCATCATCAGAAATTGCAGCGGTTGAGCCCCACACACCACTATCATTTCCGATGTCAAACTCCCATCGTATTGAACCATTTGTTGCTATGCTAGTAACCACACCACTTGAAGTGCCAAAATAGAGATTGCCATTTTTGTCCTGAGAAGGGCTTGACCGCATGCCACCTTGGATTTTTTCTTTCCATTTCAAGGTCCCATTTTGATATAAAGCATAGAGATAATCATCATCAGATCCACAATATATAGTTCCATTAGTTCCAATCGTGGGCGAGCCATGTACCCAATTGTCTGTTTTAAACTTCCATTTCAAGGTCCCATTGGGATATACAGCGTATATATACTTATCATGGGAACCAAAATAGATTATTCCATCATCATCAACTGCAGGCGTTGATTGAACGACATCCCCAGTATGAAAAGTCCATTTCTTTGTGCCGTTTGGATATAGGGCATCAATGCCAACTTTATAACCATAATATATAATACCGTCTGCGCCAATAGTAATTGAAGTATCTAGATATGAGGCCCAATGTCTCCATTTTTCGGTGCCATTTGGATATACCGCTTGAACATAACCACCGTAAGTGGGGATATAAATGGTTCCATCCTCTGAAATAGCGGGAGAATTGCCAAAATTTCCAACCTTACTAGCTGCATCAAATTTCCACTTCAAAGTACCTTCAGGATTAATTGCATAGAAATAAAAATCACCTGAACCAAAATAAATTGTCCCGTCTTTATCTATTATTACCGAACCATCACACCAATGATCCGCTGCAAATCTCCATTTCTCAACTCCAGGATTAATTGTGGTGCAATATGGGCTTCTTCCAATATGTTTTCTATTGTAACCCTGCATAGACCATACTACCTCTTCTAGAGGAGTAAAAATATGTAAATCTAATTTATTATCAGGTTCTAAACCAATCCAATAGGGTTGATCTGCATCTACAGAATCTAAAAATTCAAACATTTCGATACTATTAAAACATTTCATTAGATATTCTTCTGGATATTGAGGACATAACTTTAAAAAATAATTTTCTTCATAATCATGAACATCGTAATCCTCTTCTACTAAAACCTCATCCGGGTTATTAATCTCCTGTCCATCAATTAAAGAAGTCAATGATGAAATAATGATAATACCAATTATTCCAATTATCATATATCTCTTACTCCTCTTAAAATATTTCATGATTTATTTCCTTCTATATCATTATTAATATTTTTATTATTAATAAAACTTTTCTACATTTACAAAAACTTCATTTATAAAAAAATACTTTTCGGGATAAATTTGTAACATTTGTTGCATATAAAGATCAATTATTTATCTTCTATTATTTTACTAGTATTATACCACTATTTTTCTATTATTCTTTTAAGTAGTAACTTATTTTATTAGTCAGTGCGAGGTGATAATTTATTAAAAAGAAAATTAGTGTTTTAGTTATGATGCTATTGATTTGCCTTAGTTCCATTTCGATTTTATATACCACATTTAAAGTAGAAGCATCTAGCGGAGGCGGCAGTGAAAGCGATTCATATCTCGATAGAGAATATATGTGGAAAATAATCGAGGATCTAGCAAGTGTAGTCAACTCCTCTTATAAGGGAGATGATATTGTTAAAGGAAGGTTTTTTGGTTCAGAAGGGGAAAGTGATACTGCAGATAATTTAAGGTTAGATTTAATCAACAATTGTTCTTTTGATGTTTCAAATGTAAAAGAAGTTCCTCTTAAACCTCTAAAAAGTAATGCAAATTATTACTATACCGACCTTTTTGATGTAGAATCATATTCGCTAACTATAAATCATGATTATTTTTTAGAAGATACTGGACTAAAACATAGAAACATAGCGGAAAATGATACATATCCTTTAGTTGCTACAAGACCAAAATGGGATGGGGGATATGACTATACTCGTTCCTTTGATGAAACTAGAGTGCTGAACCTCACTGATTTTATGACAACATTCCCATTGTGGGACAAGGGTATAAACCCTCTGAACGTTTCTTATACACTACTTAACAACATGAATATAACCATGGGCAATGTAACATATATAAATGAATCATCAGAAGTACCAGAATACCAAGAGGACGGAACTGTGTTCTTGATTGATGAAGTAAATGGCTGTGATGACAAATTAGCAGATGTTATAGACACAACAGGTGTAATCTTGATTAAGGACGAGCAAAAATCATCATATGAGACTCAAACTGCTGATAGCTGTAACTTTCCAGTAGCCAGAGTAAATTCGGATTTAAACAACCTAACCAGTGTAATCCAAATGCTAGAGAATGACACAATAGTAATTGCTGATAGCACAATCTATAACGACACGATAACCTTTGTTCACAATTTAAGTTCATCATTATGTTATCCAAACTATGACTTTGTTATTGTTTATAACAACACCAAGGGTCTTTTTTTTATTATTGAACATTGTATTTCCCTGCAGATGCGAAATATTATAAGAAATTGGTTTGGCATGAAAAAATGCCTTGGAATTATATATTATGATGGTGAAAATGAAGAAGTCCATAATATGCCAACTCAAAATAAGAATAATATAAGACTGGGAGGTGGTACTGCGCCAATGTTTGCGCTTCCAGGCTTTTCAGTAAATAGAACAATAGGTGAATTTCTAAGAGATAGAAGCGGTGAACCTGAAAATAACATCAGCGGTCACTTGACACAAAAATATTACAAGGAAGACCACACAAACTGGCAACCCGCCGTAGAAACATATAATGTAGAAGCTTATCTTAATACCACTAAGAGTCCTGATGATAAAATTGTTGTTTTATCTAACCGTTATGATTCGATGTGGGGGGAATGTCCAGGGGATTCAGGTTGCGGAACTGGAATAATCATGGGCATTGCAAAATACATGAAAAATATGATGGATAACTACAGTATTGAACCCAAATATAACGTTACTTTTCTTTTTACTACGGGTGAAGAACTAGGCTATCGTGGAGCCCAGTATTACAGTGACTCGCACCCTGATGACAATATTTTTTTATGGATAGGAACCGATCAACTAGGATTTAAAGGTGAAAACGCCCATCTTTTGAATCTTTATAAAACCAAGAAGCACCAAAAAATAGGTAAAAAAATATCGGAAATAGTGGATTATGAGGGGGAAACAAATTACCCGATGGAACATAATCTTAGTAAGGATGAATGGCAAAAATGGTCTCCTAGATGGAAGAAAATGGGTGCAGGAGTTGAAGATATTGTGTTCATCGAACGCGGAGATTGTGACACAATACTTGTACACAAAGGTGGAGACTGGAATTATCATCATCGGAGGGGTCATAATCTCACTGAAGGCGATGTCCTTAAAAATATTGATCGAAACGATGTAAATGTGACATATAACCTGACATGGGCTATCGTGAAATATTTCTTATACAATCCAAACTGCTGGTTCAAAGATGGAAGTATAAGTTACAACCTGTCTGATGCGCAATGGGATAACAACAATTATTATGATTCAGTAAGCATAAACTTCACAGTAAATACATCAATGCCTAGTGACCGTGTTCTAGCCCACGCCTACTTGCAATGCGAGGACTTTCCTTATAATAATTTACTTTTTAGATATTCAACAAAAAAAACCTATAACATAACAAAATATAATGGAATTCAAGATACCCTCACGGTTTCGTTAAAGAACCGTTCGCCAAAGGGAAATTATTCCATCCACTTGGATATATACAATTCAACTGGAGAAGTAAATAGTTTGATTTATTATGGTAACTTTGCCAATGACACCTTCGAAGCCGATGATGTGTTCTTCATGCATCCACCATCCGATCCTGTTAACACTCCATGTAAACCCAACGGATCAACTTCTGTAAAGACATGGTGGCTTAATAAGTACACTTCAAATGCTACCGATCCCAATGACGACAATATATTTTATAAATGGAGATGGGAATCAAATTATGGCACATTTTATAGTCCCTGGATAAATGCGCTAGATCCGTATCAATCTGGTGAGAATTGCAGTTATTACATCGGCTGGGTCAATCCCGGTGAATACAAGGTTCAGGTGCGGGCTAAAGACAATATACTTAACCCGAATGTCATGAGCAACTGGTCAGAACCACTTGATGTGTCGGTGACAAGCATTTGGAATGGTACATGGGTATCATTTAGTCAGACCATTTTCGGTCAGATGTCCTCAGAGGTCCTTATTGCAAATGAGGAGGTAGAATGCCAGGGAGTTGACACAGGTTATACCACTGAATCTCAGACAATAGAAACATATTCATGGTTCTGGGATTTCGGAGACGGCACGAATTCAACAGAGGAAAACCCACAGCATAACTATAGTTCTATAGGCGAATATATTGTCAATTTAACTGTTGAAAATAGCGGTGGATATCAATTCAACTGCACCACCACAGTCGATGTCCTGGAGGTGAAAGCTGGTTTTAGCCCATCCTCAAACGGTTCTCAGCCTGGAAAAAAAATTTATTTTAACGATACCTCTTCAGGTGTTAATTCGATAGTGAACTGGACATGGGATTTCGATGACGGAAATGTTTCTTACAGTCAGAGCGTGAATCATGCCTTTATCAATGAAGGAACATTCAATGTGTCTTTGACTGTTACCGATGATCAAAGCAACAACCATACTCACTATCAAGTTATTTATGTAGAATCCATGACTCCTTCCATTGCATCCGTAATTCATACCTCAGATTCGATTGTTTACGGGTCGAACATTACAATCTTCACTGATTTCTTTGACAACCAGAGCGGAATTGAATTTGTAAAGGTAAATATTTCATACCCCGATGGTTCAACGGGAAATTATTCAATGAACGAAAATTCCAGTGTTTCCTTTGATTATGAATATAATTTTGAGGATACCTGTCAGATTGGTCTATACAATTATACTATTTGGGTGTTTGACGAAGCAGGTAACGTTAATAGTTCACCAAGGATTGATTTCGTTGTTGAACCTATTTTTGGATGTACAACACCAGGTAATTCCAGTCAGAACATTGCAGACAGGATAACAGGTTCTAATTTCACCATTCTTGTCAATGCAACAGCAAACAACATTTCGGCATATCTACAGGCAAATTCAACTATTTCACCTAAGGCCCAATGCATGATTTACAGGGTTAATGACTCTGTTTTGGTCGGAAAAACTGAGAACAGGACATTAAACACTGGTTCTGAGGCACAATGGATAACTTTTAATTTATCTGATCCGAAACCAACTCTGGTGAAAAACACAGAGTACGTACTTGCAACTTGGAGCAACGACACATGTGACTTGTTTTATAACAATGCAAACTATGAACAGGGCATGTATGCTAATTATACTTTTGGAAACGCTCCGGATCCCATCAACTGGAACGCTTGTGAATCAAGAACCTACTCATTGTACTGCAGTTATCTCACGGTTCCAGAGATAATAAACGTCTCCTCCTCCCCTGACACTGTTGGTTTTGGTAGTAATGTCACCATTAGTACAGACATTGAGGACAATGGTTGCGTTATTGACCAGGTGAAAGTCAATGTAACATACCAGGGTAATTCCACTGGCAACTATACAATGAATAAAACAGAGGGTTGCACTTATGAATACTTGTTTAATGAAACATGGAAAGTAGGGCAATATAATTTCAGTATATGGACCATTGATGAATTAGGTGGAACCTGCACCAGTTCAGGACACAGCTTCAATGTATCTGTTCAAGCAACCATCGCTGTTTGTACCATCAAAGACGCTTACGGGAATAATGAGTTAATCAATCTAACAGATCCGCCTGGTGGCTCCCCATTGATAGGTTATGAGCTACTTGATGAGAGCGATGTCCTGCATATATGGAACCCAGATAACAGCTATTATTTCGATACTGATAGCGGGATTCAGCTTACCAACCATTACGATGAGTACTGGTCCCATAACGTTTTGATGCTGGGGTATTACAACAATGACCAGTGGAACCTCATATATCGCACCGATGAACTAAGTGGTTTCAGCAAAAATGTAACAACAGATAACGAAACTTATGTCAATGCTACCTTATGGAAGGATCTTTCCTACCAGGGATATGATTTTCGCCTCGCAATTAGATATCATCTGGAGTTAAACGATTCGGATCTAACAGTTATTCCTTATATAAAGAACCTGGGAGATGCAATTCCATACAACCTCGGTTTCGGCTGGGAAATCAATGATATCAAGATAGCAGATACTTATGAAAACGACTGGATCAGGTTGTACAACGGTACCAACTGGACACGTTATCAATTGGACCAGGCACTGGATAATTCCTACACGGACATGGATTATAATACTACTTTCGTCCTTGAAGGGGTGAACGAGAGTGGCTTTTTCAGGCGCTCGTTGTATCTAAAATGGAATCACACTCTGGATTATTGTCTCCGTATTAAAAGCCGGACCGGTGAGTACAATGCTCCTGTAGCGTTGTTCATCAAGATAGGTCCACTGGGGGTTGGTCAGGAGAAACAAACCCTGTTGAGCTGGCTTGATAGTGATAACTGGTTGGGTGTTGACCGGTGGAATTATCATTCTTGCTCTGGTTATACCGGTTCCGAATGTCCGGAAGGCGCATTGGATGGAGCTGGTGTATGGCTGCATTTATGCAATGAAAACCACTGGTTGGTTTTGGATCTTGAAAAATCGTACAACATCAAGAAGATACGGGGTAGATCCAATATGGGAGGTGACCCAACATCCGTGGATATTTATATAAGCAATGATCTCAACAACTGGGGAACTGCAGTGACCACCGGTATTTCTACCTGGCAGGATACCACCAGCTGGGCAGAGGTTGATATCACAGATACTGTAGGAAGGTTTGTAAACATCAGCATCACCTCCACTGAAAGTGGTAGTGGTCCGAATTATCTGGAATTTGGTGGAGTACCCACTCCGATGACTATTTTTGATGTCTACGGTGAGGCTTTGTCGAATTCCACGTTTTATTATAACAGTTATGAAGATAACATCGATTGGGCAACAAACCCAGGTTACATGGTTGACGGCAGCACATCAAATTACGCGTCAACATCCCTTGATAATGACTTGGAGAGATGCATTGGCAACACCTGCGATGGAAGCAACTATGGTAAAATCTCCCAAGTAGAACTAAGAGTACATGGATATCATTCCAACAGCCAACGTAATATTATTTTGACTCCTGTTTTTGGTGGATACAATCCTGGCAGTGATTATTCTTACCCCGCAACCACAACACCAGGATGGTCAAATTGGTTTGATATAACAAATGACAACTCGGCACCCGGTACTTGGACCTGGAATGAAATTGCCAATCTTGATTGTGAGGTAAGGGCTGAGCAAGATATGGGCGCCTTTACTCTCTACTGCTCAAAGGTGGAGATTAGGGTGATTTATGATCCTTTACCAGCAATCTCCAATCCCGGTCCTGGTGATGGAAGTATTGGAATTTCAATCACTCCTACCTTAAACATAACTGTCTCCGATTTCTACGGCGACAGCATGAATATATCATGGTTGGGTAACAGTAGCGGAAGCTGGCAGGAGTTCGGAGCTAATAACAGCGTAAGTAATGGAACATACCATCAGATTTTCTCCAATGCTACTGAGAATGGCAAATGGTGGTACTGGAAGGTAAACGTAAGTGACGGTGACTCGTACAATGAAAGCAACGTGTACAAGTTCTACACCGGTTATCAATCCAAGATTAACAATACAGGTTCTACAAATTTCAAGGGTTATTTGTTAATGCAGGTGCAGTTTTATAATGAGACATCTGAGGAATGGGAGGTAGCAGATGATACGGTCAATGAAACCAGTCCGAGAACATTGCTCTGGGCAGATCCTACGGGATCGGAGAATCAGAATATTCTTGCATTGGACACTATATTCAATTGCCTTGTGAACACATCCACTCTATCTTCATATGGAAACGGCACCTACCGCATTTATACGGCATTCAGGGATCCTGATGGCAATGTACTGGTATGTGATGACGAAACTTTTCTAGAAGCGACGTATGAATTCACAATAACGTTTACCTAAAGTCATCAGTTAAATAAAATAAAAAATCAGGTAATTAATTTCTGATTCTCTTTTCTTTCTTTTTTCTACTAAAATATCTTTTTTACCCTTTAGCAAAACCCTGCATTTTTTCCAGACCGTCTTTCATATCATCAAAGCTAGGTTCCCCGTACATATCCAGTGTCGTTTTAATCGAGGAATGCCGTAATAGTTTTTGGATTAACTTGGGATTAATTCCACATTTCTGACAGTATCTTACAAGAGTATGTCTGAAAAGATGAGGGTGAACATTCTTACGTTTTGGATTAGGAGATTTAACCCCTGCACGAATAGCACATTCAGCCACTATCTGATTGATTCTCTGCTTACTTATTGGCCGTCTTGAACCATTCCCTTGCCTGCCTTGTATTAAGTACGACGTTGGTGTCAGAACTGCTTTTTTCTCTTTAAGATATATCTTAAGATTATTCCTTAATTCCTCACTTATAATGGGAATTATCTTTGCATTTTTTCTAGCAAGACTTTCCACTTGTTTTCCAGAAATCCCCTTTTCTTGTTTAAGCGTTGGAATGTTGATTCTATTTCTTTCCAAATCAATATCTGAAACCCGTAACAAAACAAGTTCACCCCTGCGACATCCAGTAAAAGCAAGTAATTCGATAATGAGCTTATCCCGTAAATCTTCAGTTGCATTGATGATTCTCCTAATTTCATCCTCTGATAATGAATACTGTGAGGATTCACTGAATTTTTTCATCCCTTCACTTTTGCATCCTTGTCTAAAAATCCAAGTTTTATGAGAACATTATCGTCATTATTTTTTTGGAATTCTTTTATTCCCTCGATAAGATCATCCATTTGTTTTTCTGTAGTAACATTATCCGAGCCATACCAGTTAAGATTTCCTTTCGAATTTCTCCTATGAATTTGATATCGAAATCCAACCTGATTCCTTCGAATATATGTAATTGTCCTATTGTTTACTTTTATACCAATATTCCCAGCCTTATCCTCTTTTGATCCTATCTTCAAGAGTTTCAGTTTTTCTAAGAAAATATCTACATTAACTTTGGGATTCTGTTTTTTTGTGTTTGTGGTTTTAGGATCTTTCTTATTAGATTTTTTATTCTTTTTCATTTTACTATCGCTCCTATAAAGTAAAACTCCTACTCTAAATAGGCCAAATTCACCCCATCTAAGCACCAAAAACACCTTTGAGTTTTACGTTATATAAGTAGTATCTAACTCATCCATAACACATTTTCGCCAATAGTTATCACGTATCACTATATTTGGGAAAAAACTAAGTTTAGCGATTTATTCAGGTAGTTTAAAACATAAATTTGAAAATATTTCTTTAGAAATAATAGTTTAATTAGAAATTCTTATTTTTGTTTAAATAATATCTACAAAAGAAAAGGGATGTAAATATTATCTGAGAGATTGCTGTTGAAGCTATTAATATTTTATCTATAACTGTTCCAACATTTGTAAAATTGAACAATAATACCATAAAATAAATAACTAAATTAAATCCAAATATCGCATATAGTAGCAATATCGGATGTGAAAGGTTAAATCTTGGATGTCGAACTCCATTTATTCCAAATAGAGCTAAAATTGAAAGTACTAATGTATCCAAATAAACAAATAATGAATTATAAGGTAAGTCTAGAAATTCTGATGGCCATATAGAATAGATTATTGAAATCATGAAACCTGTTCCTATTAATCTAAAACTCCACAGGGTAGAATAAAAGTTATACATTTTTTGTGATTCTAAATAAGTTTTATCATCAAGATTTGGAAAAAACTTCCTCCTATTATAAGCATCTTTCCTATCATTTGAATTAATCCTCCATGATAATATTTTCTTCTTCACCCTGCAATCTATGAAATCGGGCAATATTTTGAATAAAATTATAAGTATTGTCCCAATAAAACTATATAAGCCCGCAAAAACGTATATTTGATACATTAAATCTCACACCATTTGTTTAAAAAAATATATTATTTAAATATGTCTGTCTAATTAGGATAACGGCACAAAGAACCGGTGTTTCATCTTCTTATTTGTTTAAAACCTCATTCAACGATAAATATTAATATATGAAGTATAAACACATGTTAAAAGGACTCATAATTACAAAAACTCCCCATCTTCGGAATTAAATTTGCCACTGTTAATGATTTTCGCTTTCAAAGGTAAATCCTTTTTTTTTCTATAATGATTTTTATTTCGCCCAATAAAAATGATTTAGGATCAAAAATGAGGCCGCTAGGTTTTGTAATTTTCGTTAATAGTTTTTCATGTTCATTTGAATAAATTGAATAATTATTTATATAAGAATTATTTTTTAAAATTTCTTCTATATTAAATAATGCGTCGTTATCCGGAATTGTAACTTGAAATCTAGAAAAAATACAATTTTCTTGAAATTGGGATAGACAAATATTTATTTCTACACCATGTTTATTAAATGCCTCTTCTAATTCATTAAACAAATGGTCTCTATATTCATCAATATTTTCTTTCTTTAATTTTTCGTCTTCAGAATATACTCCCAATATTATTGTAATATTTTTTAAAAACGCACTTTTAATATCATTTTTCAATAATAAAGCACCAACAAGATTTGTATTTATCAATGATGTCCCATTAAAATTACAATTGTTTAAATTTGTATATGATAAATCAGCTCCATATAAATATGTATTTGAAATGTCTTTTCCTTTTAAAAAATCCTCATCATTTTTTGATAAAATTGTGATACAATTAGCTCCTAAGAATTGATAAATTTTTTTATCAGCAGCTCTTGATTTTATTACTCCATTCCATAAAGTTATTTTATTAACATTAAACTCTGATAAAAATTCAATTATCTCTTTTGGGAATTTTCGCCTCGCTATCTTATCTAAATTGTCATTATTAATCTCAGTAAATAAAGCTCTAGCAGCTAAATATTCCATAATGGATCTATGGGAAAATTTATAATTATCTCCTTCTCTATTTAAAAAAGAACAAGATAAAAATTCTCTGGTACATTCTTCTAATTCATCTCTTGGAGGTTTTACAATTTGTTTAATGTATTTAATAGCATCAACATATGTTGTTGTATAAATATCATTATCAATAAAATCTAAAGCTAATTCTTGTAATAAAATCATTCTATTTTCTTCTGATATTATGAATTTTCTACCTTTCTTTATTTTTTGACGTTTTAATTCTCCTAAGAGATATGTCTCAAAGATATTTGGGCGATTAAGGGGAGTGCCCTTCGCTACTAAAATTGGTAAGGTTTTAATGATCATTTCAAGTAAAACGGGTCGTTTTGACAAATCTTCTAAACTAGGATTTTCATGAATTGTATCGCGATAATACGTCCAATCTTTTTCCCCTACTTTTATTGACTTAACTCTTTTCTTTAAAAATTCATTTATTTGTTTTTCATTCCAAGGTAACAAATAAACTCGTTCATACTTAATTTCTCTTGTGGGTAGTAGTTCTCCCTGTGGATTTAAACATTTTCGTTCTTCTTTTAAATTTATGAAATATTCTATTCTACTCGTAAGAATTGTTTTTGCTTTTGGGGAATTTGAAATCTTCTCAATTTCATTAAGATTTAATTCAAGAATGTCACTGTGCACTCGAGAAGCCATTTCATCCAGACCATCAAAAATAAGAATAAAAAGTCCAGCATGATTCATTAGATTAAATAATTTAAATCTTGGATTTGATACATCACATTGTCTATCGAGAAATGATGAGACATAACTTTCAATATCCATTGATTTGGTAAAATCACCCAAATTAAATAAAAGAGGGATTCTATTGTTCGGATCATTTAAAAAAATCTTAGCGAAATCATATGCTATTTTTTTTGATAAACAAGTTTTCCCTATTCCGTATTCCCCAAATACAACTAAATTATTATTTTCTCCATTAATCCATGATTTAAAGAAATTTTTATTATCCTTAATTTTTTTTCTTTTATTTTCAATAGAATCTTCTTCTAAAATTGGAGTTACAAAATATTTTGATAAAGGAAGGTCATCTCCAGTTGCGTTCTTACCTTTTTCAAATCTATCAATCATATTTTTTAAATATGGTGAAAAATCCATTAGAGATGATATTTTTTCTTTATATGTTAATAAATTTATATCAGATTTTAATGCAAAACCTTTAGCCTGTTCACTCCAAGGTACACGTGTTATAATTTCAGCCGAGTCAGCTTCTCCCGATTTTCTAGCTACCTCCAATATACCTTTAAATTGCATGATTCTAACATTTTGATTTACGGGTCGTTCTTCATTTTTACATTCGACAATAATTTTATGTTCACTACTACTTCCAGGAATTTTAAATTTCACAAAAATGTCTACCTTCTTATTACATATTTCAATATTTTGAAATACTTTTCCACCTAATAATCTATAAATATCAGCGATATCATCTTCAAATTTTTTTCCTTTTCTCATTGATTCCGTACCTATTTTTACTTTTTTTGAAGATTTTGTCTTTTTTTTCATTCCCTTTAACTCCCCTTATATTCCCACTTCGAAAAATAACTTAATTCTCTCTTACACTTAACACATTGTGCCATCTTTTGCCTCCATTTCCCGATTTTGTTAAACTTATTTGTGATTTAAATATTTCTTTTGATTTTTTTAATGAGATTTTTGTTGTATATTGTGATATGAGTAAGCCCTAAATAACAACAAAATAATTATCTGCTAACTCCTTTATAATCTGGGATTTTTAATATCATTTTTTCAGCTACTTCATTAAGGGTAATTACATAACTGAGAAAGAATATCACAACATTATAGTGAAATTCTTGTCGAAAATCATCGAATTTCATCATGAAAGTCCTGAGTATTCATCCTCACTATATATATTTATAAAAGACTCCTAATCTATCAAGAAGAAGTTAGAAAATTTTTTCGGGGCAAACGATATATTTTCATGTTCACTATAATCTAATATAAAACAAATATACTTCATCATTCTACTATATATTTACTACGTAAATTATAGTAAAAGTAGGCAGATTTTGCTATAAATCCAGTCACGCCCAAAGCTGAGAAAGAAGATTCAAAATCCAGAATCTACACTCTTTACAGAAATTATAACCCCTATAAAAACAGATTCTTAATCGTGGTTCATCTTCAGGAATAACATTTCCGCAAAGTAAACAATGAGCCTGTCTGTTGGTGCATTTGATTTCTATCTTTAGGAATTCCGATTCTGACGAGCAGGTATTACAGATACTTTGTACAAGCTCATTCTCGGGTATTACCATAGTATTTAATCGAAATGCTCCCAGATATGGTTTTTTACCGTTCTGCAATCTGCCCAAATTAACTTAAAAATTTGATGTTATAACAACTGTTGATGATAGCGATATACTCTAAAAGATATTTATTATGTTAAATCAAAAAGCCAAAAAACATTTAACTATTAATAGATTATAAGTTTCTTAATTAAACCCTAGAAAATAATAAAAAGTAAAATTGTGAAATAGGTACAAAAATAAAATTGACAATAATGCGGAAGAGGATAATGACAAAAATCAAGAAACTATCGATTAAGAATTTCAAAGCATTTGAAACTTTAGAGTTTTCACCTAAAGCTATAAATTTGATTACTGGTAGAAATAATACCGGTAAAACTTCTTTATTGGAATCAATAAATTTTCTTTTTAATCCGGCTATTATAAGAATATATGGCTCTAATCATGGTAAATTAATTCGTGCTAACAATAAGTCATGTACAATATCTGCAAATATTGATAATAAAAAGACTAAATTAGAAATAATCGCAATTACCCCTACGTATATCTGGGAAGAATACTTATTTTATTTCATTGATCGTTTTGTAAATTATGTCAAAGAATATTCAAAAAGAGGCATAAATTATTCACGTGGTAAAGACCTTTTTAGTTCTAAAGATTTTGAAAGGTCATTTAAAAAAGCTCTAGAGGAGCAACTGCAAACTATATCTCCAGATGATGTAATATTTAATCCCCTTCTTTTAAGAAAAGATGGGAAAGATTATCCTTATATAGTTTCCAGATTAGATCGCCAATTAGATTGGAGAAAGGTGATTGAAAAAATAAGTGAAGATATAAAGTTTGAAGAACCCTTTGAAAAAGAATTTCTTTATGATTTGTTTAGGATGAATCTTGCTCGGTATCCCATGTATTATGGTTTAGGATCAAGAAATGGGTTCATAAGAGGACACCCTGAAAAATCAGATGCTGTACGTTTTATTAGAATTTTAGATCCTGATGATCTTGCAGAGGATGAAGAAAAAGAGAGAGTTGCGTTAAAAGTTGATGATATTGGAGATTATATCAAAGAAAAAAAATTAGTGAAAAACCTAAAAACATTTGGACTAGACCAACTCGTTTTCGAAAAGGGAAGAGAGAAATATGCTGTACCATTTGATTTTATGGGAAATGGTTTCAAATCAATGGTAGGGATACTTTGGCACTTGTTGGAAGGGGAGTATAAGAAAAAAATTGTTCTTATTGAAGAACCTGAAAACAATATGCATCCAGGATATATTAAAGAATTTGTTTATTTTCTAATTGATGTATCACAAAAATATAACATACAATTTTTCATTACAACTCATGACAGAGATTTCATAGAAAGCTTTTTTTCAGAAAATATTACTCAAGGGGAAAAAAATTTTTTAAAAGAAAATTTTTATCTAATTAATTTAAGAGATGATTTTTTTCAAGATTTTGATTATGATCAAGCAAGATATCATGTTGAGGAGCTTTTAAAGGATCTTCGGGGAATTTAGGTGAAACAGATCATTCTCACCGAAGGTCTGAATGATGTAATTCTTATCTCTAAATTTTTTGAGGAATATGATTTTAGAACTAAAAATTTTTTAAGAGAAGATATGGAAGGAAGCTCTAAAATACATAGAAATAAGCAAGATGATTGTATAAGAAGTTTTATTGAACCAAGAAGTCCTTATGATGTATTAATAAAATCCGAAGGCGGAAAAGATAGTTTATTTAATTTGATATGTAGCGAGATTATCTCTTTGGTAGATAGAATTGAACATGTAATTATTATAAGGGACTTAGATGATGATAGTCTTGACAAAATAAGTAATATTGAAAAAAAATTTATTGATAGAATATTAAATAGACACAAGTGTGGGGATTTCAAGATTAATCCAGGAGAAATAATTGAGAGGTGTAGTAAACTAATTGCAAAACAATATGATATAATTAAAAACAATAATAATTTTGGCCAATTCATTTTAATAATTATAAAACCTGATTTAGAGTCTATAGCAAAAATAACTGAATCAGATGATAGATCAAATAAAAATGAGAAAATTGGAAGGTTAGTAGAAGAAACTGAGATATCTGATTTTTTAAATCGAGTAATAATTTACTAAAAAGGTCATCTGAATCAATATTAGAATTTAAATAGATTTGAGAACATTTGGGCCTTTTAGGCATTTTTTTTCTTATCTTGTGAACAGGTGATTCGTGTGGTTTTTTCGAAATAATTTCTTTATATGGACAACCACATAAAACCGTAAGGTCTATTTTTTAATAAATTTTAAAGTTATTATAAGATAATATACTATCTATATCTAGGATTAATAGGATGTTATATTATATATGAATCAAATCTTACGATTTCCTCCTGTTGAAAATGGTTTTTACGATTTCTTAGTATTTAAAGTCCTTTCCATAAAACTATAAGGTGGCTTATAAGACCGCTTATTGAGGCTTTTCAGATTCTTTTTGTTCATTGTAAGCTATCATCATTAAATCAAGCCATTTCCGGTTAAGATTATTTACTTCACAGTAATAATTGTAAACATCTATCAGAAAATGAACGGTCTGTGAAAACGTTTCAGATTTTTTTCCTATTTCTGCCAACTCATCATAGGTTCGCTTTTCAAGGGTAATAGTTGTAATATCTTTTACCATTGAGATAAATCGTTATAGAGCCATTTGTGTTTTACTATTAAAATCATTATTCTCATTAAGATAATTGCGTTATACTTGACCTATTAAAATAATGAAAGTAATTAAAAATATTAAGTCATTACTTCTGTTATGCCAGATAAGAATTTACAAAAACTTTTTTCCCTTACACTGTTTTCCCAGTAATAATTTTGCAAACTTCTTTCCTTAACATCGCTATCAAGAAAAAAGAAAAAAGATTATGCTCTATATGTGTTAATTGCAAACTTTCTTCTTTCTTTCGCTATATAAAGTAGGTTAAATATATCTTTTTATTATTATATATATACTAATTAATAGTAACCTAAGCTAAAAGAAAGAAGTAAGAACGTGTTTAACAGTGTAAAAGGCAAAACTTCTTTCGACGCTAACAGATAGAACAAAAAAAGAAGAAAGTGTTTTTAATTTTAGGTGGAATGACAGATATAATCTTTTTTCCGAAAAAATGGTTTATATCTTATTTTCCTGGTATAAATATATCAGTTCTTGGCCTACCTTTTGTTGGGATTGTATTGTAATTAAGTTCTCCTCGCTTTTTCATATCAAGCTTTATTACTTCAAATTGTTCAGCAGGAATATTCAATTTTTTTAATAATTTTGCCTGGTTGATTATTCCGTTGTTTTCCTTTATTATATCCAAAATCCGGGCATAAATATCCGTTCTATCTGTAAGCATTTCCTTTTTTCTGCCAATTCTGGTATAAATCTCATCCCAAGGTTTCATTACATCCTGTAAAAAATCATATGCTTTGTCGTAATGCTCCTGTTTGATACGAATCAGTGGGCTGTCCTCATCATGAACATTCATCGGGTTTTGTATTGCCTCAAGCAAACATAATTTCGTCAGGATTGAACCTATAGTACATGTCACATTTGTGAGTAATCCTTTACTATTATTCATTCGGTATTTTTTATCAAAAGAATAGTTAATAGTATCTGATAGATCAGAACTGAAAAAACAGTTTATATGTTCACGGTAACTATTATACTTAATCATTATATCCTTGATTTCCACAGCTAAATTTTTTAATTCTTCACCGATTCCTTCCCTGTTACACAGTAAAGGATAGTAGGTTGTTTTCTCATCAGTATAAACAACCAAAATCCTTCGGAATAGCCCCTGTCTAACCATACTCACTGGGATATATAAATCAGGTTCCTGCATTCCACAGAGCATCGTGGCATAGACACCAGGTGGAATATATCTATTTCTATTTCCTTTTCGTTTGCTCAATCTTTGCCCATCAGATTTTCCATCATAAAGTTTGCTGATTAAACCTGCAAGACCACGTTGGTATTGTCCCTGTTGCATCATTTCTAATGTCATTCCGAATTCATCACCCTTAAAATCAAAAAATTTTAAATCAGGATAATCTTCACAAAATGGGCCTATGTGGTCTTTTATTCCTTCACAGGTGCCTTCTTGGATTGTAAAATTTCGTAGAAAACTCTTTTTTTCAAATCCTTCTAATTCAGAAAAGGGTTTTGTTTCATCTTCATCGGTCTTGCCTTTTATCATTGGATTCGTATCCTCATAAAAAGATTTTAAGGCATTTTGCCAAACTACATCATCACAACTTTGGATATTCGACCTGCTAAAGGCTCCTGGTGGACTACTTAAAAGAAACATCAGATTAGGTTTTGTCATGTTTTCTATTGATTGGTATGGATGCTCGGGACATATAGCAAATCTGCCGAGTAAACTAGATACTAGGTGGTACGCACTTGCTTTAATGAAAATATCCTCGGTGTCAAAATTGTTATGGACAACCTTATAGTATTTTTCCATCCATGTAAGATTTTCTGTCATCGACGTCCCTCCCATTCATGGGATTGTTCATCTACGTGAATGTCAACGATGTCCTCTAATAAAATCTGTTTAATTCCCTTATGAAACCTTAGGATGAGATAGGTATCTGTCATTTTTACAATACGGCCATAGTAGAAAAAAGGCTTACCTGCCGTTACAGCATGAGGCACACCAATAGCAACATCTACATTTTTTTCATAAAAAGGAGTGATTAATTCTTTGTCCATAGTACTTACCTACCTATTCCCCACCTAATAATTGGTAGTGGATACTATGCTAATCTTTGCCAATACATATATGTCTTTCTATTTTAATTTCAGAAAAAGAATAAATTTATGAAAAAGATTAATTATAATGCAAATTTCCAATAAGAGCCCTTAGTTTTCCACCATTAAATGGTACAAAAACAGATATCGGATTTTCTCCATTAAAACCAAAAAATATCGAGTTATTAATAATATGTTTAAATATCAGTAAATCCTTAGTGAAAATTGAAAAATTTTCGGTATTAGGAATTTCACTATTAAATAAATCTTTATCTAATCCTAATTCTATTTCATTATGGATATATCCGTCACTACGGGTTTGAGTTACTATGAGTTTATTGTCTTTTATTTGGAGTTTGGTGACTAGGATATCCTGTAAAATGTAGAATAGCTTTTTTGGAACTAAAATTCTATTTTCCGTATAGTATCTTTTGAACGCTTTTAGCAAAAGTTCTTTTATTGATTCGATGTTTGGAATCTCGGTCGTTTTAATATCTTTACCGTCTGGAGTTTTAAATATAACTTTATCCCCAAATCTTTTTACCTCGATCGCATCAAGTTTAGCATACTTAGAATAGAATGTACCAGTTCCAATTTTTTCCTCGAGCTTAAAATGATATAGGGAGGAACGTTTGGTGTTGGTAACGTAGGCATTTTTGCCATCTAATTGGACTGTGCCACCTCGCTTTCCACCCATTTTGTTACCTACAGTAATAATTTTCTTATAAATGTCTAAATGTAGTTCAGTCGGAATCGATTTATATGTCTGGGATTGTATCAATACTCCGGTGCTAAAATCTTCATTCTTTTCCCAGAACCATACTGGGCAACCTGTATTTGAATAAACGTGGATTTCATTTTTTGAAAATGAACGGAGAATCTTATCACTCTCAAAGCCAATAGTAACATCCAAATCATGATGATTAAAAAGTCTATATTTTGGAATAATATTGCCTCTTTTCGCATCTATAAGAGTAAGCATATCTTTAACAATTTTAATTGAAAAGATATCTCGAGAGTCCAGATTCTTTGTTAAAGAAAGCATATCTTTGCGGTCGATCTGAAAATGAGTATCGAGTGGTTTACCCTTAAATACTGGAGTAAGGTTCTTATTAAAAACTAAATCAAGAGATTTGCCAGGAACTACGAGGGAGGTATTTATTTGAAATGAACCTTTATTACTTGAAACCAATAGTTCTGATTCATCTTTTTCAATAGTAATAATTTCATTTGTTCTTAGATTTTTAAATCTGTTTTTAAGTTTTAAAAGAAAGTCATTGACGTTTATTATAAATTTATCAGAACCAATAATATATTCAAAAAAAGATGATTTAAAATTAGCAATACGATAAATAGTATTTTCATCATTAATTTGATGAGAATATATCATCTGATTGTCGATTTTTAAGTCTACTTTGTAAAAAAGACCATTAAGGGAAAATTTGGAAAGCATCTCCATAAGCTTTTGTTTCTGGATCAGAATTTTCATAATTTCACTTTTTAATAAAAATTAATATTGATTCATAAGAATGATGTAATTTGCCAGTATCTTGTTTTTGATGATTTGGTAAAATAATTCTGTTCATTAAATTTAATTTATTTTCCATAAATGATAGAATTTTTGTATCTTCCTCCAGTGTTTTAGCATATAATGAAACAAATCCATCGTCTTTTACTTTCTTAATTATCAAATCCAAATCTTTGGTATTTTCTTCAATGATACAGAGTTTCGGCTTGATTTCTGAATTAATGTCATTTATACATCGTCTGAACCATTTTTTAGAGGAGTTTAAATATTCTTCATTTGTTGTATAGACAGTATCAAAGGGTTGGGAATAATAAAATAATAAGTTTTTTATGATTTTTTCATCATCCCTAACTATTGTCTCGGGAGTTATTTCATGTGGCTTGTATACATTCCATATATCTGATGAAAACGATTCAAAGTTATAAATATCTGGATATTCTTCTTGTAGTTCCTTTGGAACGTTGTTTTTTTTCGTAATTAATAAATTTATTCTTTCCGAAAACTTGTTTTTTACATCAGTTATTTTGCTATTATTTACATTATATTGTTCAGCTATTTCACTTTGTGATAGTTCTCCATTAGTCAATAGTCTTACAATATTTTCTTCAAGCTGTTTGTTTTTATCATCTCTATATGGTTTTACCCATTTATTCACTGTGTCAATAGACACCCCGATTTTTTTAGCTATATCCTTACTTTCCCATCCTCTAATGTAACATTTTATACCATATCTCTTCCTTTCTTTCTGGGTATATGGCAAGCTACTATACACATCCTTCTTCTCCATCACTTTGTTGAAAAAATCATCTTCATCTTTGGTTTTAACAATGATGCATTTGATTTCTACTAAATTTTCCTGCTTATGGGCAACAATACGGTGCCAACCATTGATGAGAAGATTATCTTGATTGATTTTAATTGGGTCAAGATTCTCGATATTAGATTGTAATTGTTTGACATGCTCCATATCTAATGTTTCACGTGGATAGAAATCGGGTTTAGTAATATCTTCAATTTTAATGATTTTAGTTTTCATTTAATCTCAAATGTACGTTTCTTATGTTCTTGTTTTGCCTTCTTTTTTAACTCCTTCTCAGAAAGTAGGTATTTTTCAATAATTTGGGGGTTCCAACTTCGCTTTAAACTTTTTCCTCCGATATCAATCACCTTTTTTATCATGTTGATATTTTATATGTTGTTGAAAATGAATATATATTTATAATATAAATATATTTTCAGTAATGGCGTAATGGCATATGCAGAAAGAATGTACGATATGTAACAATGTATTTGACGCAATACGAAATCATGCAAAATACTGCCCCGACTGTAAAAAAAAAGCTAATAATTTGAGGGTGAAAAAACATCGTAATTCTAAAAAAAACATATATTTGACACTTGAAGATTTGAGAAATAATCCAAAGTATCAAAAAGATTATAAAAAACTAGTAGGGTCATTAGATACAAATCTCTCAAGGAAAGATCTTAAAAAAGCCACAGGTTTTGATAATGATAAGCTTTCATTTTATATCCGTCAATTTCGTTTAAACGGAATAATTGAGCCAGGCTCATTACAAAAAAGAAATTATTATAATCTAACAAGTTTTTTAAAATTTGAGCCGACAAGAATATGGTATAAAGACTACATTGACTCAATTAACTCTCAACAAATGATACTTGGTGAGAATTCGACGGTATTTCTAAAAGGATTATCACATGATGCTGTAGAACGGTCTGAATATAAGAATATTAGGAAATCAATGAATATTTTACAAGAAACTTATTTTTTATTTTGTCAACCTTTATGGAAAATAGGATTACGACTGGCAAATGACATTTGGATTGATTTTATAAAGGATATAAACGCTTCTGGTGAAACAAAATTATTCTTTTGGCTTGAAATACTTAGAGTTCATTTTCTTGCTACTGATAGATGGGTTTTCATTTCTGAAAGAAATGGTTTATATCGCCTAGGTTTTATTCATCCGATTGTTTTTGATTTATATTCTTCATTAAAGTTATATAAATTTGAACACAGTCATGTACCTTGGTCTGAGAAATTTACTGAGTTATTTAGAAAGGTTATAACAGATTTGGATCAGACAGAACTTAAACGTTTCAAAAGTAAATTTAACAATGTTTGTATAAAATCTCTTGATATTAGGATTAAAAATGAAGATTTTATTACCGTATTACATTCTGAAACACTTATTCAAGCAAAGCATTATGAAAAACTCAATAAAAGAGATAAAAAATTTTTAAATAAAAAATCTAGTAAAATGATTAGATTAAATAAATTTGATTTCTTTAAAGGTTTAGAACAGGAGATTAAAAATCTGGGATTTTATGACAAACAACATTTTTACAACGAGTTGCAATATTTAGCAAATTCTTTTGACTTACCAATGGTTTTAAAAAAGCAAGAAAAAGCAAAAATGAAAAAATAAGGTAATTTCGCAAGGAATATTATTTGTAATCTTACAATCTTTGATTATGAATCATCTGAGGTGGATTTATTTTGTTCAGGAAATTGTTTTAATACCTAATCTCCGGTTTAATGCTTTTACATTCTCGATTAGCTTTGCGTAATCATCTGGATTTACTTTTTTGTACTCGCTGGTATATTCGCTGTAGTCTATTGCCGTTCTTTCAGCTTTCTCCATTTCCTGCTCCCGGGTATGAATCATATCCTGGATTTTATGTTCAAGGTCATTTACCTTGTTGATCCAGTGGGTGTTTAATGCCTCAAGCTTATTTATTTCAATCTCATATTTCAATTTAATATTCTCCAATGTTTGTGCCTGGTTTGCAATAGTTGTATTCATTGAATCTTGGCGATCTTGCAGATTTTTTGTGTATTTCTTTATTGTTTCTGGATCTGTGAAAATAAGCAGGTTTTCCTCAGCCTTTTTATAATGTTCAATGAAATCTTTAATACTATATCGCTTGTACACTTCGTCTAATCCTTCTGAATGCCCAAGTAGTGCTTCTGTCATTTCACGTGGCATTGTTAGGGAGGTTCTAGTGGCAAATAGCTTTCTCAGGCAATGGATATGTAAAATTCTGCGATTTGTTGATGAATCAAACTCCTCTAAACCTGCTTTTCTAATAGCATAATTCCAGATACGAAAAGCTGTTGGCATTTCAAATGGGAAAACTCTGTCGTCATTTGGATTTTTATAGAATCGACGGCTCCTTTGACATGCTATAAGTAATGATTGCTTTCTGATTTTTAACCATTCTCTCAAAGATTGGGTTGCCTCTTTAGATATAAAAGTGGTTCGTGGGTCACCTGTTTTAGTGATTTCTCCTGAAATTTCGATTTGAACTGGGTCTTTGTCAAGTTTGACATCATTCAGTTTGATACTAAGTGCCTCACCGATACGCATACCACTAGAGGCTAAAGTAAGAAACAAAGCCTTACCCTTAGCATCGCAGTGAGTCAGGATTTGTCTAAGTTCTTCATTTGTGGGGATACGGTCACGTGTTCTGGCTCTTTTACCATTAATACGCCCTAATAAATCTTCCCAGAAATCATCATTATCTTCAGTGATTTTTATTTTATTTCTCTTGAAATAGACTTTAACGACATTAATGTGTAACCTTACGCTTGTTGGTGGTGAACCGTTTAACATTGTAAGAAAGTCTTCGATATCCTGTTCATAATCTCTGTTAGAATTAAAATAATCTTCAAATGTCTTATTTTTAAAACCAGTGAAAACTAAAAATTTTTTTAATATCGATTTATAAGTTCTTTGGGTGGATTTCGATTTGTACCTACCTATAAATCTTTCTATTGTTACATATTTATTCATTTTATGTCACTAAAGTAACGTATAGCGACATTTCCATATATGTTTTTCGAGTTAAATTTTACTTAACTAGTTTTTAATAGGATATAAATTGTTTAAAAGATACTCCCTTAATCCGAGATATATCTTTTTAGGTTCTTCAAATAAAATCTCATATTTTTTTTCTATTGTTTTTAGATAAATCACTCCAAGATTAGGACTACCTGTTTGGAGATAATATCTTTTTGGCAGCTTACACCATAGAATGTCCAAATGGTTGATTTTAAGTGAATTTTCTTTTTCTAAGACTAAATTGTCTAACCTATCTAAATAATCCCCTAAGTTTCTAAGCTCTTGGTCTGTTTTTTTATCAATTATCTCCCTGGCTTTACGAGCACTACCAATTGCTCCTCTACCTATTGCAGGGTAAGAAAAAATGTTATTAGAATTAAATTCCACTAATGAAATAAAAAAAAGTGCACGGGGTGTTATTACCATAGGTCCAAACCATCCTGAAATTAAACCTTTACGCAAAGCAGCTTTTTCAACGACAAAAACATTATCCCTCATTTACCTCAAAAGATAATAGATTATATTTTATATATTATGTTTGTAACTCTCAATATTATTCTTTAATAATTGAAAAATGGTCCTGCAAGCCGATGGAGGGATAACTGCGTATTGGATAAAATTCGTAAAAAAAAGATGAAAAGGAGAATAATTATATAATTTCTCCAATTTCTACTTCATCATCCTCATCCATGAAGAAATCATCGAATTCGTTTTCAATATCTTCCTCATCTATAGTACCAATAGAACCCTTGTCTTCATTTTCATCAGCAGCTGGTTGACTGAGATAACCGTATATAATCACTGCTGATATTGCTATGATTAAAAGAAAAACCAAGGAAGTGATTTTTTTATTCATTTTTTTCTCTCCTCTTTTAATACTTCTTAGTGCCCCTTACCTTTGCCTTTTCCTTTATCTTTGTTTTTCACATCTTCGGCAAATGCTTTTCCGTTTATTTTCTCTTTAATGTTTTCTTCTTTTACTTTTGAAAATACCTCTGATTTTTTCTCTTTGTTCATCTTGTTTACCATCTTATTGATCTGTGATTTCACCTGCTCCATTGAAATATTACCATTCTCGTACTCTTCACACAGCGAATAATTGGATTCTCCAATTATGCCATATAGACGGTGTAACTGGTTCCTGTTGAATTGTTTAATTTTGTTTCTTATTCTCTTACTGCAGTTTTCAAGCTCATCTCCGACCATTTCTCTTACTCTTTCTCTAAGTTCCTTTACTTTTGTATCTCCTATTAAATCCTTTACTGAATCCCTGAATTGTTTTGTTAGGTTTCTCGCCTCGTATTTAAGCTCAACAAATATTCTTACTGATTCGTTTGACTCTGGATCTGCCGCTTGAACTTCATCGAGTAAAACACCTAACTTGTCTAGTATTTCTTCTAGATCTGATGTGTTGTAGTCTAATCCTTTTAATACATCAACTGCTCTTTCTCCTTTAATTATATTTTTCAAAATCGCTTTTTCAAGTTGTAATAGTCTAATTTCTGCGCCTAGAGAATTATTCATTATGCCTATTTCTTCCTCTGTTTCATTATCTAGGCCATCATCTGTTACATTATCGTCTGGGCTTTCGGACTCGTTTCCTTCTGGATTTTCCGTCTCGTTTGAATCAGGATCATCTGTATTATTACCATTAGATGTATTATTCTGCCCGTTTTCTCCACTGTCGCCTTGACCTTCACCCAATGGATCTTGTCCGGGTTCTTCATCTGCCATTGCAAATGATGCTATTGAAAAAATCAGCACCAATACAACCAATATGTTTGTTATTTTTTTCATATTCATTTTCACCTCATAAAACCAGGCCCATCCCAGTTTTCAACTTATTATTGGATGAAACAGCATATATATTTTAACCGGAACTAGGCGGAACATACCGGAACAA
>Ga0180433_10001721_pt1 | contig 36000 bp, 52 predicted proteins | sample SS_ome_8_FD_132980 | JGI IMG/M metagenome (GOLD analysis project Ga0180433, IMG submission 132980) | Hypersaline lake sediment archaeal communities from the Salton Sea, California, USA - SS_1_D_1 metaG | ecosystem: Environmental > Aquatic > Non-marine Saline and Alkaline > Hypersaline >...
AAAGCAATATTGATAGCTATAAATGTTCAGCAAAAAATAGCAAGTACAGGTGTCAGAGGTTTGGCAAAGCAGTTCTTTACTCTTAAGAAAGGTGCTACAGAAGCTGGTACTGCATCTAAAGGAATGGGAAGTGCTTTAAAAGGTATAGGATGGTCTGCTCTTATTGGTGTTGCTATTGAATTAGCAGTAGCATTTTACGACATGGCAAGTGGTGCGGATGAAGCTAGAAGGAAAGCTGAAGAGCTTGATGCTTATAGAGCAAAAGCAAGCAAAGATGCTAACAATAGAGTAAGCCAAAGGAATAAAGAATTAAATGACGAAATAGCTAATTTAGAAAGAAAAAGAGATATTGAAATATCTGCATCTAAAACAGAAAAAGAAAGACAATCTATTCAAGAACAGTTTTTAAAAGACAGAAAAACTTTAGTTGAAGAGAATAACAATATTGTTAAACAAGATTTAATAAACGAAAAAACAAAACTAAGAAACACTAAGGCTTTACAAAAAGCGTTAGAAAAAGAAATACAACTCCAAAAAGAACTTACTAAAGAAGGTAGAAGAGAAGATGCGGCTATTCAAATGAATAAAGTCAATAAAATAGCTACTCAATTAGGTAAGCAATTAGGGTTAACTTCTGAAGCATGGTTTGGACTTATTGAACAAAATGCAACATTTATAGAGGTGCAAAGTAATTTAAACGCTGAAATAGAGGCGTCAAACACAAGAATAAAAATATACAATGAAGAGTTAGATGGAAGTAACTCACAGCTAAAAGACGTTAATGCATCTATTAAGATTAACACTAACGAACGTGAAAATAATAGAAATAAAATAAACGCTCAAGTAAAAAGTTTAGGAGATCAAAATAAAGAATTAGAAAAGCAGAAAGAAGATATTGATTTAATATCGGATTCATTAAATAATGAAGAGACTTTAGATATTGATGCTTCTATATCAAAGCAAAACGAAGCTATTAAAAAGGCAATGACTGAGCGATTAACTATGATTAATGACTTAGAGCGTAATCAAACATTAACAGAAAAAGAAGCTCAAGACCAGCGTTTAATCGCTGAAATAGAAGCATTAAATGAACGTAAGAAAATACTTGAATTATACGGTAGGGACGTAACGGATATTAATAACGAAATTTCACAAGCGCAATTACAACTAAGTAAAGGCGTTAACTCAGATATTGAGGAGCTTTTAAAAGGTACTAATAAAAACCTTGTCGATTCAACTCAAGAAACAATTAAGCAAGTAGTGGATTCAATAGACAAATTCTTTAATGACTTTATCGACCGTCAAATGTCCGAGCTACAAAACCAAGAAGAAAGCGCAAAGCAAATGTACGGAACACTTGAAAAGTTAGCAGTTGAAGGTAATATTCAAGCACAACAATCATTGACTGAAATGTTAGAAGCACAACAAAAAGCGCAACGAGAGCAGATAAGATTGCAACAACGACAGCAACGAATTGAGCAAGCAAAGCAAGTGTATTCAATTATTCAATCACAATTAGACGCTGGAAAGTCGCCTAGTGAAGCAATAGCTTCTACAGGTGGTTACATGACAGCTATACAAGGTTTGATTCAGTCTTTACCCTCATTCTATGAAGGTACAGAGGACACAGGAAAGGCGGGTAAACCATTAGACAATAAGGGGGGTAGATTAGCAGTATTACACAATAACGAACGCGTATTAACAGCCGAACAAAATAAAGCACTTGCGGGCATACCAAACCCGATGATACCAACTTTAGTTCAGAAAGGTTTAGATAGTGCCGGAACGTCTTATGATTTACTTATGATTAACGAATTACAACGTACACGAAAAGCAATCGAAAATATACCACAAACTAGCTATGAAGTTCAGAAAGTAATGGGTGAGTTTGCTGGGTTGTTAGCACGTTCTAAGAAAGGTAATAGCATCACTAAAACAAAATACAACTAATGGTAACACAATTCTATATTAACGGTAATTTAGTTAATCCTGTTAATCGTGATGCGGTTCAGTTCTCTATTGATTACGAAAACAGAAAACGACTTATAGACATTGACATAACAACCGATGTTTTGACTTTTGTAGCTGAAGACAGACAGCTTATAATTAATTGGTTAACTCAGTTTGGTTTTGGTGCTGGAATGCCAGCAGAAATACAATTCAGTCAAACCCTTACCCAAGAATATTACATTGATTTCACTGATTCGTTTAGTTGGACGGATAATGAGATTAGCGTTAAACTAAAGCGTAGGAATGCGATTAATAATTTCTTTGATTCAGCAGATGGTTTAGTTTGGAGAAGGGTGCAATTTCAAAGCTCGGACTTTAAAGAATGTGAGTATGTGATAGCACCCGACGTGCAACCGTTGTACGTTATTAGTTTGCTTTCATTAACCTTATCGCTTAGGAAAGAATTAGCTGTGGCAATAGACAAGCTAAGTCAAAATACAAGAGCGTTAATTGAAGCTAGTGTTCCTGTAGGCGCACCAGTTCCTGGACCAAATTGGGGAGCTATAATAACAGCTTCACTTACATTAGCCGCTAACATAGCGTACACAATAGCAATAGCAATAGCATTTGTGAACGTTTTAACTGAGGTTATCAACTTAATTATTCCTATTATTAGAAAATTCAAATGTATTTCTTACAAGCGTCTTTTAGAGGTGGGTATTAACCAATTAGGTTATAATTTACAATCTAGTTTCTTAGATGAAATAGAACCATTAACGGTGCTTCCTGTTCCATTAAGACCAACAGACCCGAACATATTTATAGAAGTCCTTAACCCTTTAGGACTAGCATATACAGAAGGCTATCCAACAGAACAAGACGTTATACCAACGGTGGGGAGTGCTATAATGCAACTTTGTGAGATTTACAACCTTAGAGTAACAGCGGTAAACAACACGGTTACTATTGAGCGTGAGGACTTCTTTGAACAACTTAGCCCCACACCTATACCATTTGCCTATAATTTACAAGAGCAAAAGCAAGCAGAATATAAGTTGAATAATGACTATTGGATTAGACAGTTGTTCTTATGGAATACAGACCAATCTGACATTAATACATTTGATGATAATAAAGGTCAATTAGCCGAAAAGGGTGCGAGTTTACAAGTTGATCCAAACCCAGATATAAACTTACTTAAAGGACTTGAACAAGCGGATAATAGATTTTCTTTAGGTACGCGAAAAGATGAGCTTACTTTTGGCGAAAAGGTGTTAAAGCAATTAGCAAAAGCAGTTGACTTATTTACAGGTGGTTCATTAGAGGCTCAAATAGATAGTAGAGTAGCGTTACTACAATTATCAAATCAATACTTTTCTAACACCAAACTATTGTGGATGACAGGAACTAGAATAGCGTCAAATCACAGAGAAATGTTGTCCGCTAAGTACATTTTAGAAGAGTACCATAAGGACTTCGAGGTCAAAGCTGAAATTGAAAATATGCCAATTAGAATGACAAAAGAACAATTTTTGTTATATTCTCAACAATTTTATGTAATTTTGAACACAGGTCAAGAAGCTGAAATAAGGTCTTTAAAATGGAATGAACAAGACAATTTAGCAGAGATAACCTTGTGGATTGACACAAAATTTAATACGAATATAAACTTTACTTTGATTAACGATGGAGGGGCTTAAAGAGTTATTACAAGAAGCGGAGAAAGCTAATAAGTCAATAGATGAAGGAATAGCAGATTTAAGTAAGTTACAAGCTACCTTATCAAGCTCTAAAGACAAAGAAGCTATTGAACGTTTAAATAAAGCAGTTAAGCAAGTTAAAGATTTAAAGAAGCAATTAGATGAGCATAACAGTAAGTAATAGAAGTTTCACTACTATTTTTAGTGCAAATGATTCGTTTTTAAAAATGAATGAGAATAGCAAAGTAAGCTATTCATGCGATTTAGTTTTTAGTTTTGATTTTGAAGCTAGTAGTGATTATATTTGTCAAATATCAAGTGACAACAGCTTAACTCTTCTTAACTCTACTTGGGGTAATCATGGATTTATAATTGGAGATTCTATTGACCTTATTATTGTAGTCGATGACCCTTCATCATTCACGAAAGTTATAACAAAAACGGTAACAATAGACGATATTACCTCAGATGTTCTTACATTTTCACCCGCTTTAGTTAACGGAGATATTACGCCGACTGGAGATATTAGCGAGTTCTTAAATGTTGTCTTTCCAAGTGTTGCAGGTGTTACTTTTTTAATTGAAAACAACACACGTTCAGCACCTGAATCGTTTGAGTTCTACTTTAACCTAATTGAAAATACATCACAAGGTAGTGAGTTCAGTTTAATTGATGGAGAGGTTAACCGATTTAGATTCTTAGCTGTTGACACAATGACAACAGGAGACACGATCAACGGTGTGCAATTAGGTGATAAGTCGGGTGGCGCAATAGATGCTATACCAGTACTTGAAAAAACAGCAGACGGTTATACATTAACGTTTGATTTTTACAACTGGGTACGGTACGAACAAGCACAATTCAATGTGATCCCTTCGCCTTATCAACAGAATAATAGTTTAAAACCTTATGCACGTTTTGAAGCTTTATCTGAGACAAATAACCCTAATGCTATAATTGTAGAGACCGACAACTTCCAACTCGGTAACGCTGGATTTATAGGAGAGAATTATAACCAAGGTGTTAATAATTTCACAGTTACTTCAGTTATTAATACGGACGATTTAGGCAACCCTATAAGTGGTTTTGATTTCGGTCAGGCTAACAACTTTGTAATAAAAGTAGAAACCAACCAAACCACAATCACAAACGATGCTATACTTTTAATTCAGCATTTACCTATTGAAGGGTATAAGAATAACGCACGCTCATTTAATCAAAATACACTTTCAGCTTATTCAATTTCGGACGCTGGCACGATTACAGATGAATCATTTGATAGAGACGGAGCAGAACTACAAATCACTTCATCTAGCGTAAGTGTTTCAACGAATGAAATTACTTATGAAGTTAGATTACTTCCTAATTCAGATTATACGGATTATTTCAACAATCAGGAAGTAGGCGATAGGTTCTTTAGGATCACAATGCAATGTCAATCGGATAGCTCAGATGATGCAACGGTTGTTTTAATTTCTGAAGGTCAAGCGGATATACAACCCCCAATAGGTCAAGAAGCTGGAGAGGTTGACGATGTAGATTTTTATAATCATGGTATGGAATTAGGAGTGGACAGTCCTATAAATGGGAGTGTTTACGCATTAACAGAAGATGACATTCTTTGTCACTCAGTAATAAACTTCAATAAAGCAGATAATTACGATGCTTTTAGAGTGCTTTTCCAAGTTGTAAACGATTCTACAGGGCAGTTTTTTAATTTGTTTTCGCGAACTATTAACCTTAATCAATACCCCGACCAACCAAATGGGGTTAAATTAATTAACTACAATGAGAATTTAGGCTATCAGTTACCAAACCCTGAGCGTAACGTCTTAAGCCTTGAATTTAACGGTAACGAAACAAGCACAACATACGAGGTTGAATTGCTACATACATTACTGTTATCGTGGAGGTATTGGCAAGCAAAACCCCAAGCATTAGCTGACTTTTTAGACGCTAACTTGCCTAACAATGGACTAAATGATGAATGGGTACGTTATGCAACGGCAGGATTTAGCTTTAGATTTAGATTAGAATTAATCAAAGACGGCATAGCAGATTTCTTTAATTGTTCGCCGACAATTATAGAGGACTACGACACGCAAAATGTAACTACCGTTATAACCTTTGAGGACTTAGCGGGTAATAGTATTCCAGCACCATTAAATAACCAACAATTCAAAGTAATAGCTACACATACAGCTCCTACAAATTGGGATATAAGCGACTTATGGGCGTGGATTGCTGAACGTCCACTAGAGAATGAACCTAGACGTATGAATAGTACGGCATGGGCATACACTACTGCAAACCTTCCATTAGTTCCTGAGCAAGGGGAAACGCAATCAACTGTAACTGTTTCGGGTAGCGTTGCGACCGTTGTTACTTTGTGCGAAGGTAGTCAGTTACCTAACGATGTAACATTTGTAGCTCGGATTGAAAGCCCTATAATTCAAGAATGTCAAAGCCCATTAAGTGTATATTTTAAAGGATTAAGCAAGGTAGGTGCAACAGAATCAGAACGTTTAACGCAATTAATTAATGACATTAGAGATGGTGTTGTATATGATTCAGGTGCTAACCTATGCTGTCCTGAATGTGAGATAAATGATGTTCCCGATACTGGTTATGCGTTTGGTAGAAATTCGTTATTAACTACCTTAACATGGTTAGAGCCTTGTTGTGAAAATCAATTTGCTACACCTGACACGAATTGCACAGCGACTTATACAGCAGATGTTCAGGACTTTATAGATAATGATATTACGGGGGCTAGTTTACCAATCACATCAGTTAATCCAAGCGAATACAATCGTTATAATGGAACTTCATTCGATCAATTAGCACAAGGGTTAATTAATGCATTTAGCGATCCTGTGGTAAGATATAATGCATTCGTACACATTATAGGTGTTGGGCTAACTATTATTTGCTCTGGAAGTGAATTAGAAATTAAACAAATACAAGAGTAATGGCTAGAAATGTCCATAAATTAGATACAACGGTTATAAATTTACCAACTAAGCAACTGCAAGAGGACAGGGGTTATAAAACGTGTGCAGAGCCTTATATAACATTTGGCAATGTAGAAGACGCATCTATAAGCTGGCAAAATGATTTATTTTCGGTTGCGTTTATAGCAGATACGGTTGAAGTTGTGTTAGTTAAAGATGGTGCTGAACTAACAGCTTTTGGTATTCCTTTGACTTTTCCATACCAACCAAATGCAGTTGGATTTATGATTGTATGGCGTGAAGTATTAATCAATCACGGTGCTGGGTGCTATAAGGTTAAAGCTAATTACACTCTTCAAGGATTTGAATTTACATTGCATTATGGTAGTTTTGATTTAATGCCTTATTCGGTTGAAGCTAGCGAAGGCACTATTAGAGTGTTAGGTCAGTATAACGACCTTGTTAAATCATACGGCATAAACTTCCAAGGCTCAAATTTTGCACGCTCATTCAGAGTTAAAGGAAACTTGCACAACGAACAACCGAATACAGAACACGGCAACATTTTAAAAGGCAATGATAAGTTCAAGAAGTACCGAAATTATGGACAAACGTCTTATGATTTAGAAACGGCTAATATTCCAGCTTGTCAATTAGATCCATTATTTGAAATATTAATTGCATCAAATAGGCTTTATGTATCGGATTTCAATAGTGCTAATTTTCGACAATATAGAGATATTGAAGTGGTATTAAATGACGATGAAGAGATAAGTTTTGGTGAACAATTTGGAGACCGTAGGCAAGTCTTAGCACCTTTAAAGCAAAAGGATTGGCTAATAGAAAGTAAATATAGCGGTCAAGAAGGAGAAGGGCAACTATTCACAAGCGGTTTAGATTTCAGTTCTATTGTATGTCCTTCAGGTGGCGGATGTGACCCCGCCACCTTCTCAATCAACAACACGCAAGTCGCTACTATCCCGAGTGGTGGTAGTGATTCTATTGAGGTAAGACAAGAACAAGGGGCTACAGAAATAGGAAGCCTGCAAGGTCAATATTGGAGGGTAGATGACTCGCCAATTACGGTTGACGGTGCAAGCTTTGATTCGTTACCTGCAACGGATAGTTTAGACATTAACCTAGTAGACCAAGACGGTAACAGTATAACGCCGTTAAGTTTGAATGCGCCTGAGATTGAAATTGATATACCGAGCGGTGGAGCAGTACCAATAGGCGCAAAACCATTAAAGACAGGATGTACGGTATCAGTAAGGACAGGAGATGATGGCGACTTGCAAGAGGGTAGAGCTGACACCTTCTTTTTGTTAGACTCCACAAAAGACCCTAATCCATTTGGTAATTATCAACGATTTACAGGAGACACAGGAGGCTATTACGACCAAGACTTATCGGGATATTACGATGCTAATGGAGTAGCTACTACTAAGGCTTTAGCTTTTCCTAATGGTATAATGATCGATTGGTCAACTTATGATGGAACAGAAGTGCTAGCTTATGCTTTGGATAGTCTTCAGGTCGCAGATTTACTAACAGTTAGAAATGCGTATGACACAGCAACGTATGGTGGTTATACAGGGTGGAGGTTGTGGAATATGAGAGAAGTATTAAACATGGCTTGGTGGGAATATGGAGGCAACAATATGTCTAATTGGGCTCCTTTCAATGACTTTAGTTTAATAATTCCAGGTCAATATTGGACAGACATACCTTTTTTTAGTACGATTAATAGGGCGGTAGATTTAGATTTAATGCGACCACTTACAGCAGGTATAAACTTAACTAGAGGCGGTTGTGCAGTGAAGTATATGACCGTAAACGGAACAACATTAACATAAACAACATGAAATACAGATTCCCAAATTTTCCAAATTTAGAATTTACCGACCCGACAATAACAGTCGATGAGAAGGTAAGTAGATTAGACCCTCAAAGTATGACTATTGAGGTCAACGCATATATTGAGCGTACAGGAGACATAAAAGGGCGTTACTACTTAGATATTAACCCTATACCTGTTCAGGATTTAAACTACAATTATGATGAGTTGGTAGCACGAGTAAACGAACGATTGAAAGATTTTGAGAAATGACAACAGCGACAAAAGATAAAATTTGGCAAAAACTAGGCGAAGCAGGATTAATATTCGTGCTTATGGCAGTAGTTATATACGTTCTGTACGGACGTATGGAATCAACAGAGCAAAGGATGTTTAAACTTCAACAGCAGACAAACGAACGGCTTAAAAAGGTTGAGCAGGACGTTGAGAGATGCCGAGATGAGAACATGGAAATTTTAATCAAAAGTAACCAAGACTACATTGAAGTGATTAAGCGTAACAATCGTTATTTAGAAAATAGATAAAAAAAAACACTCTACTCGAGTGCTTTTAGTTCCATATCCAAGGCTTTTAATATACCTTCAAGTCTTTTATCTCCCTTAGTGAAATAATCGTAAATCGTTGATCGTGGGATTCCCGTACGCTCTGAAATTTCACTGTAAGTTAAGCCCAACTGTTTACGTCGGGCTTGTAGGGTGTTTTGTGTTTTCATATTTTTTTACTAAAAAAATTATAACCTATGCTTTTTTTAATTTATTAGCAATATCTTGAGGCACATCATACTCTGATATTAATCTAAATTCACCATCAATATAGCAAGCCGTCATTATACCAAACTGATCTGATCCATTAACCCTACTAATTTTACGTTTAGTCTCTAAATCAATTATAACATCAATAGTTTTAAAATCTTCTGTAGTTGCGCCGTTTGTATTTACTTTAATCATAATTCCTTTTTTTTAATTGTTATCGTTGGTACAAATATACGGCAACATATCCGATATACCAAACATTTATACAACTTTTTTTAAATTATTTTTAGTTTTGTAGGTTTTATAGGGGTTGTATGATGAAAGTTTTTTTGTAAATTTGGTGTATGAGAAAAATAAAACACATAGTGTGCCATTGTACAGCTACCGATCAAGACGCAAAAGTTGACGCTATTCTTAACTATTGGCGAACAAAATTAGGATGGAAGAACCCTGGCTACCATTTTTTAATCGAAGAAAACGGAAAAATCCACAATTTACAGCCATTAGAGAAACCCTCAAATGGTGTGCGTGGTTACAACTCTACTTCTATACATATAAGCTACATTGGAGGTAAAGATAAAGACGACCGTACAGACGCACAGAAAAGGTCAATGCTTGCCGTTGTAATGACTTTAAGTGCTATGTATCCAAACGCAATTATTCAAGGGCATAGAGACTTTCCTAACGTTAATAAAAGTTGCCCAAGGTTTGACGCTATTGAGGAGTTTAGTCATTATCAACCACAAGTTTAAACGTACAGAATTCAATAGGTTTCCTGCACGTATAAACACCTTGTGGAGTTATATTATTTTCCTTTGCATATTCCTTAACCGACTTCAACTGAAGTAACTCTCGAATTAATTGCAATATTTCAATCAAATCTTCATTCGATAATTCTCCACCGTAGAAGTCTAGTTCTATGCTTTCCTTGTATTTGTTGGGTTTTTCCATTATTTAAAGTTTTAAAGTGTTGTTAGCCATGAGTTACCCACCATTTAACATAAGTAGGTTCAACTTTTGCCACGCCTTATTGGTTTCGCTATGTGGATGGTTTTTACTCATCAAGCTTGTGCAAAAAAGGTCGTGTTCTTTTCGATACATTTCAAAAAGCCTTTTATTGTATTCTTTAGATTGATTTACATTGGCAATCCTATCACATATTTTTACAATAGTAGCTTTCCAGTTGCCTTGTATTTTTGGGTAAGTCTTTGCTTTTCGCTCATTTCTGTTTCTTCCTAATTCGTCAGTAACACAATAAACTATTTCGGCAACTTCCTCACCAAAGGCTTTTTTAAGGTCATTAAATGAAAGTTCGGTATCTTCCAAGGTGTCGTGCAATGCACAAGCAACAACAATGCTTTCATCAAAACCTAGTTCTTCAGCTATCTTTACTACTTGTCTAATGTGGTAGATATAAGGGTATATATCGTAAGTTTGGTTATTATGTGCTTTTTCAGCCACCAATAAGGCTCTTTCTTTGTTATTCATAAGTTCTGTATTTATCTATTAATTTTTGGTTAAAAAAACGGTGGGTAACAACAGCTAAAAAGCATACCCTTCGGGATACGCATTTTAGCCAAACCGTTAGGCGCAATTAACCCCCGAAGCATTCTTTAATCAATTTAATATCTCTGTCTGAAATCTCCTTTAGTTCTTTAGAAAATTTCACCCTACCTTCTTTTGTTAATCCATATCCGTTATAAGGTGGATAAAAATCCTCTTCGCTTCCAATCATTATTGATTTGTATTTAATAAGTCCTTGCTTCTTTAATGATTTTATATGCTTATCTACCTGATACCTGCTTGTTTCTAAAAGTGAAGCAATATTAGAAGGTGAAATTATTCCTACGCCTTGCCAATCTTCTGCCTTGTCTATTATATTGTCAGTCGTTTTGAAGTGCCATGTATGAATATCTTTATCTGTTTTTTTCATACCGTCAAAATATTAAATTCATTCTTATTGCATTTCTTTGCCTCAATCCGATTAACAGCATAGTAATTAATTAACCTTAACCGTTCGATGAGCTTGTAATTTGCAAACCCATCTATTTCGGATTGTAGCTTTTTCTTAGCGTTAATTAACGTGGTCCTATCTCTATTAAACTTTTCTGCAAATTGCATATCACTAATACCGTTAATGTAATGCGATAACCACACAACCCACTTCCAATTTACTATCTCATTTGAGCCTCTTCGTAAGTGTAGAGCATTAATAGCGTTTTTAGGAACATTTAAGTTAATGGACTTTTCAAGTCTTTCAGAAGAAACACGTTCCCAACCGATAGCGTCCTTGTAGTGTTGTCGTTCGTTTTTCATTTTCCTTGAAGTTTTCCATTCAACTTATCAGCTATTTCTGAGAACGTGCCTCTTCTAACTAGCATCTCATTGCTTGGGTTATTCATGTTATTTATTAGCTCAATCTCTTTAAGGCAATATTCGTAAACGCCTTGAATCTCTACTGCGAAATCCTTCAGCAATTCAGCTGGCGACTTCTTAACATGATAGCTATTTTCCTTAATCGGTGTTAGAGATGCATAAGGCACTGTTCTGATTTCGCCATCAATAGAGATCTTTGCCGTTCTTGAATGTGGGTTAATTTTCGTTACCGTTACTACTTGACCCTTGAAGGTCGCTTTGTCATTTGCTTGTATCATAATTTTTTTGTTAAAGTTAATTCCTCTCTTGTTAGTGCAAACATTAGGTTTTGAAGGTGGTGGACGTGTTTGATTAATATATTCTTGTGTGATAAATAAACATTACCACTATTGGAAATATCAAATTTAATTTTACTTTTTGAATACTGAGCTAATACACCTCTCTTTGTGCAATTAACTTCTTGAAACCCTAACTCAATCAACTTTTCCTCTGTTAGTGGTATTGGTCTAAATCCGTGAGCTTTTGGATATTGAATTATTTTAGCTAAGTCACCCACTGAAATTTTATTTTCAACCCACTCACTTATCTGTGGTTCAAGGTAATATTCAACCCAATTCCCTATCCTTAATTCATTTGCTTTCATAATTGTTTTGTTTTTATTTACGTTTATAGGTGTGGTTGGCTATGAGTTACCAACTATAAATTGCTTAAATATTCGTCTGTAAACTTATCTAAGGTAGTTCCTTCTAAGTATAAATTTCTACCTTCCAACTCTTCGCCATAAGCAATTAACTGTTCCCTTTTGTTGCTAACATCTGGTTTAGAGCAGTTCTTTATCTCCATACCCAACTCATCCAGAACCTTCTCAAGGCGTACATCTCCTTTACTAAAATAGTCGTAAATCGTTGATCGTGGTATTCCTGTACGCTCTGAAATCTCCGTGTAAGTTAAGCCCAACTCTTTCCGTCGGGCTTGTAAGGTGTTTTGTGTTTTCATACTATATAATATTCATCTGTTTTTAAAAATTGATTCCAATCATTAGCCGTCCAATGTTCAGCACTTTCAAACTCTTCTTTACTCATTTGAATAGTTCTGTATTTTGTTTTTGAACCGTCCGTATGTGTTTTACGAATAGTGAATGTTCGCTTTGATTGGTTTGCTTTAACCTCGATTGTTTCTCCTGTAATTGTTTTCATAATTCCTTTTTTTTTAATTGTTATCGTTGACACAAATATACATACACATATCCGATATTCCAAATATTTTAACAGTTATTTTTAAATTAAATTTTGCTTAGTAGGTTTTATAGGGGTTACACGACTAATATTTTTTTGTATTTTTGAAACATGAACATAATATTAGACGCTGGCCACGGTGGTATTGACCCAAAAACACAACTTTACGTAACTAAAGGTAAACGATCCCTTAGACCTATTGACGGTAAATGGTACTATGAAGGAGTAGAAAACCGATTAATCGTTAAAGAATGGGCTACTATACTTGAGAATCTAGGGCATAAAGTATTTTACACGGTTGACCCAAACGACTACAGAGATGTTAGCTTAACAGAACGTGTACGAATAGCGAATGAAATTAACAAAGAACACAATGCGTTTTTAATTTCTGTTCATTCGAACGGTTTCCATAAAGAAACGGCAAACGGTCATGAGGTTTTTACTTGTCCTGACTATAATGATTCGGATAGATTTGCTAAATTATGGGGGGATAGGTACCGTGTAAAGTTTCCTGACCATGCCTACAGATATGGAAAAAAACGAGCAAATGATAAGGAGGAGCTATTTACTATCATTGCAGGTAATAGGCACGTAAAACCTAACTACAATAGCATATTAATAGAGCTTGCGTTTCACACAAACCCAGATGATGTGCGTTTACTTAGATCGTGGGACTATCGCATGAAAACAGGAATTTTACTCGCTCAAACAGCTAATCATTTTCAATAACAGATATAATGGAAGTAATAGCACACAGTAACAACGTACACGAAATCAAGTTTAACTCATCAAATCAAAAGATAGCATTACTTTCAGATTTGCACTGGGATAATCCAAAATGTAAGCTAGATATACTTAAAAAGCATTTAGATTACTGCAAAGAGAATAACATACCTGTACATATTAACGGAGATATGTTCTGCCTTATGCAAGGGCGAGGAGATAGACGAGGTAACAAGTCAGATATTAGACCAGAGCATAACAACGCGCGTTATTTAGATAGTATAGTTGAGACAGCAGTAGAGTGGTTTAAGCCTTATAAAGACATTTTAACTGTGATAGGTTACGGAAATCATGAGACAGCAATAATTAAACACCAAGAAACTGACGTACTAAGAAACTTTGTATATCGTTTTAATAAAGAAACAGGAGCTAACATATATACAGGTGGTTATGGTGGTTTTATGGTTTATAAATTAAAGAAAGGAAATCATGGATCAACTTTTATACATAAGTATTTTCACGGATCAGGCGGTGGTGGTATAGTTACAAAAGGAGCTATTAACATTACAAGAGCATTAGAAATATATGAGGGTTACGATTTATTTAGCCTTGGACATATCCACGAAAATTGGAGCAGAAACGATGTAAGAGAAGAACTGTTTATTAGCCCTAAATCAGGGGCGCAAATAAGACATAAAAATATTCACTCAGCGATTACTGGAAGTTATAAAGAGGAGTATGGTGACGGCTCAAAAGGTTGGCACATTGAAAGAGGCGCGCCTCCTAAATTTGTAGGAGGTCGAATTGCAGAATTTTCATTTAAGCAGTTGCGACAAAATGGAGAGAGAAAGACACATAAAATGGTAGACAGTTCTAAATTCCCTTTACTATGAAAAACATAATTATACTACTCGTAATCTTATCCGCTTGCTCCCCTGACTATCACATCCGTAGGGCAAAGTTCAAGCAACCTGACATATTGCAACAATGGAATGACACGATCAAATTAACAGATGTACGACTTGACACTATATTTTACAACGATACTTTTCAGGTAGTCCAGACCGTAACAAAAAAAGATACGATAATTGAAACACGCTATTTAAAGCCTCAAACACGTTACGAAACTAGATGGAAGTATAAAACTATTAGAGACACCGTTAGAATCAAAGAACGGTACGCCTACAAGGAAACTAAGCAAGAAGAGCGTACAGAGCGCAAACAGTCTCGCAGTTGGTGGTGGCTTTGGTTAATTATTGGATTTATTGGTGGCGGATGGTTGGTTAATCGGTTATTTTAATTATATTTGTCTCATCATAATAACCAGCACCCGCTGGACTGTTTTTTTTAATTATATGTTATCGGAAAAGGAGGCTTTAATTAGCCTCTTTTTTTTGTTATAAAATAAATATAAAAAATACTTGCGTAAACGAAAGTAAATATATATTTTTGCCAAAACGATAATTTAAAAAATATTATTATGAAGTACAATGAATTTTTAGACACAAAGAAAAAGTCTTTTATTGAGAGTGGATTTGATGTCGACACAAAGAAACTAAACAAAAACTTATTTGATTTTCAAAAATATAGCGTAAAAACTGCGCTAAATAAGGGTAGATTCGCATTATTTTTTGACTGTGGATTAGGTAAGACTCTTATGCAACTTTCATGGGCTGAGGCTGTTTATAATGAAACCAATAAAAAAGTTTTAATATTAGCCCCTTTAGCTGTTGTTGATCAAACTAAAGATGAAGCTGTTAAATTCGGTATAAACTTAGAATGTTTTGAAATAACCAACTACGACCAACTTAAAAATATTAAAAATATGGATCAATATTCGGGTGTAGTTTTAGATGAAAGCTCAATATTAAAAGGTCGTGACGGAAAACTATCAAGACTAATTATTGAAACATTCAAACAAACGCCTTATAAACTAGCGTGTACAGCTACACCCTCCCCAAATGATCACATGGAGTTAGGTCAGCATAGTGAGTTTCTAGGCGCTATGAGTTATCTTGAAATGCTTGCGATGTATTTTGTTCATGATGGAGGAGAAACCTCTAAATGGAGACTAAGAAAGCACGCAAAAGATCCGTTTTGGAATTATGTATGTACTTGGTCAATGGCTTGTGACAAACCTCAAACATTAGGATTTGATTCTGATGGATATAACTTGCCTGAAATTGAGTTTATAGAGCATATTATACCAGTAGAAAACAATACTGATACGCTGTTTGGCGATGTTGCTGTTAGTGCAACAGATTTACATAAAGACTTAAAAAGATCATTTGATAAAAGGCTAGATAAAACGATAGAACTTGTTAACTCAAATGATAATCAATGGATAGTTTGGGGGCTTAGAAATACTGAAACTGATACTCTCGAAAAGCATTTAAAAGACGCTGTTAACGTTCAAGGTTCAGATAAACCTGATTTTAAAGCAAAACATTTAAATGGATTTGCAAAGGGCAAATTTAAAACATTGATAACTAAAACGTCAATCGCTTCATTTGGTATGAATTATCAAAATTGTCATCAAATGGTTTTTATGTCTTATGATTTTAAATTTGAAGCATTTTATCAAGCGGTCAGAAGGTGTTATCGTTTTGGGCAAAAACATAAAGTTAAGGTTCATATCATGGTTCCTGAAAGCCAAACAAATGTAAGGAAGTCGATATTGCAAAAACAGCAAAGGCATTTTGAAATGATTCAAGAAATGTCTAAATATTCAAGTCAATCAGATTACAAAACAAACAAATCAAAATTTATGATAAAAGAAAAGGAAGTAAAAACAGAAAACTACTATTTATTAAATGGTGACTGCGTGCAAGAAACAAAAAAGTTAGATAATGATTCAGTAGACCTAACTGTATTTAGCCCTCCATTTGCTGAATTATATGTTTATTCAGATAAAGAGGAGGATATGGGAAATGTAGCAAACTATAAAGAGTTTGAAAAACATTTTAAATTTTTGATACCTGAGATAAAAAGAGTACTAAAACCAGGGAGAATATGCGCTATTCACTGCATGGACTTGCCTATTCAAAAAGGTAAAGAGGGTTTTATTGGGCTTAGAGACTTTAGCGGCATGCTTGTTCAGTGGTTTACTGAAATGGGCTTTATATACCATGCAAGAACGACAATATGGAAAAACCCAGTAACTGAAATGCAAAGAACTAAAGCAGTAGGATTGCTTCATAAAACTATAAAAAAAGATAGCGTTATGAGTAGAGTTGGAATACCTGATTATATTTTGTTTTTTAGAAACGAGGGGGATAATATAACGCCTATTACTCATCAAGCTGAAGACAGTGATTCTCCTGATTACCTACCAGTTGATTTATGGCAAAAATATGCATCTCCTGTTTGGAATGATATAGATTATAGCAGAACTTTACAATACAGGTCAGGTAGAGATGGAAATGACGAAAAACATATCTGCCCTTTACAGTTAGATACTATTGAAAGGATATTACATTTGTATTCTAATGAAGGAGAAACAGTTTTCAGTCCTTTTGGTGGTATCGGTTCAGAGGGGTTTAAAGCTATTAAAATGGGTCGTAAAAGTATATCAATAGAATTAAAAGAGAGCTATTTTAAATTAAATGCTGCCAACCATAAAGCTATTGATTTAGAAAAGAAATCTACATTAACATTATTTTAATATGAATCTAAAAAAAGAAATGCAGTCGGTAGGTATAACAGCCTATCGACTTAGTAAAATAAGTGGTATAAGCCAAAGCACTATATCTAAAATAAAGAGAGGGTTACAAGTGCCTAAGGTTACAACTATGCAAAAAATTAAAAACGGAATAAATCAATTTAAAAAACAGTAGTATGAAACTAACAACAGCACAGAAAATAGCACGACTTACAGGGTTAATGCTAATCGTAAGAGATGAACTCGAGGACTTACAAGCAGATCGACTACTTCCTAAACGATTAAACACACGTACAAACTCATGGTTGACAGATGCCAACGAGTTACTAAGCCAAGTCCTAGACGGTGGTGATAAGGGAGTAGATGACGACATCATGGAAATCTACAAAATCCTTGAGGAAAAGTTTAACGAGTTGGATATAGTTAGCGAATAATTGTTATATTTGTAAAAGTTGCGGTCTGACATCATAGCAACATAGGAAATTATTTTAGCCTTATAATGAATTGAGAAGTCAGACCCTCAAGGATTTATGAGGCTTTTTTAATTTAAAAAAATTATTATGAAAAAAGAAATTTGGATGCCAGTAAAAGGATTTGAAGAATTTGCAAAAGTATCAAATTATGGAAATATAGTTCGTTACGGAAGATGGGTTAATAGTGGAACCAATAAAAGGTATATTAAAGAAAAAATATTAACTATACTTAAATCAAAAGACTCTTATGAATATAGACACGTAATTATTCATTCAAATGGAAAAAAAGTAACATTGAATGTGGCTCGAACTGTTTATGAAACTTTTAATGATATTTTTTTAAATAACAAGTTTTGTATGGTTCATATTGATGGAAATAAAGGTAACTGTAGTTTAGAAAACTTAAAGGTTATTTCAAGAAGAGACAAACAAAACTTATTACCAAACGTGACTGGGTTTAATGGAGTGAATAAGTGTGGTGATAATCAATATACAGCAAGTATAGTTTTTGAAGGCAAAAGGATTACAGTTCACACTTGTGACTCAAAGGAAGATTGCATGAAGATTTACGAACTTGCAAAAAGTTTGATTAATACTTACGAGAAAGAAAAACTGAGCATATTACAAAACTCAAAACTACACAATAAAATTATTCAGAAACAAAACCGATTAAAGTAATATTCTATGGCTAAAGATAAAAAATCATTTGTGCTTTATTCGGATCAAAAAGAATTGATTGAAGCACTATCAGACGAACAAGCTGGGAAGCTAATAAAACATATTTATAAGTATGTTAATGATGAGAATCCAAAACTAGAAGACCCTATACTAAACATTGCTTTTGTACCTATTAAACAACAGTTGAAGAGGGATTTACAGAAATGGGAAGACCAAAGAAAACAACGAAGCGAAGCAGGAAAGAAGAGTGCTAAAAGTCGTAAACGAAAATCAACGAGCGTTAACGAGAGTCAACGAGCGTCAACTGTTAATGTAAATGATAATGTAAATGTAAATGATAATGTAAATGTAAATGTAAATGATAAAAAAGAAAAGAAAGGCGTTCCGCCCTCGTTAGATTCTTTTATTTCTCATTGTAAGTTAAAAGCCAAGGAAAAGAATATTTTGTTAGATGAGGAAAAAGCAAGGAATAAATTTGAAGCATGGTTAGAAAATGACTGGAAAGATTTAAACGGTAAGAAAATATTAAATTGGAAAGTTAAAATAACTTCAAATATTACTTACTGGCAGAAACCAAAAGAAGTAGATAACACACCACCAAGACCAATATTTTAATCATGGAGAAATTTGAATGGGAATTAATCGAAGTAAAAGGTTCACGTAATGGACAAAAAACAACTACATGTCCAGTTTGCAGTCATACAAGAAAGAAAAAAACTCACAAGTGTTTATCTGTAAATTTTGGTATTGGCAAGGCTTATTGCAATCATTGCAACGCTGTATCTTTTCAGGATGAAAACAAACAATCATATACAGATAAAGTGTATGAGTTGCCACCTCAGGAATGGACAAACTATACTTCTTTGTCAGATAACTTGGTAAAGTGGTGTGAAGAGGCTAGAGGTATTCGCCAATCTACTTTGATGGACTTATCAGTGACAGAGGAAAAGCAATACATACCACAAGTAGGAAAAGAGCAAAACTGTATAGTGTTTAATTACTTTGAAAGCGGTGTATTGGTTAACAAGAAGTATAGAGATGGTAAAAAGAACTTCACACAATCCAAAGGGGGCAAGCCTATATTTTACAATATCAATTCAGTAGTAGGAGCCGAAACCGTTTATATTGTAGAGGGTGAGTTTGATGTCCTGGCCATGTATCAAAGTGGATATAAAAATGTTATATCTCTACCTAGTGGCGCGAATGATAATGACGACTATTGGCAAAACTCAAAAGAGTATTTGGATGAAGTTAAAGAGTATATTATTGCAGTTGACAATGATGAAAAAGGCGAACAGATAAGAGATAAGATAGCACACCGATTAGGCAAGTACAAGTGTAAGTTTGTGCAATGGAAAGGAAAAGACGCAAACGATGATCTATTAACCAATGATTTATTAGATAGTGTAAAAAATGCACAATCTTTTCCAGTCAATGGAACATTCAACGCTTTTGATTTTAGTGAACAAATAGACAATCTTTACTCAAATGGAGTGCCTAAAACCATAGCACCAAAGAAAACTTGTTTTGGAAACTTTCACGAAAAATTTAGCACTTTGCAAGGTCAACTAACTACAATCACAGGGATCCCGTCACATGGTAAAAGTAATTTTGTCGAATGGTATGTTTTAAATTTAATTGATGAGTTTGATCTAAAAAGTAGTTTCTTTTCTCCGGAACACCATCCAATAGAAATGCACTTTGCTAACTTTGCTCAAAAAGCAATAGGGCGACCATTTTACAAAGATGTGGACAATGTGAAGCGAATGACTAAAGAAGACATACAACGCTTTAAGCAATGGTCAAAAGAACGTTTATACATTACAGCAGGAGAAGGTGCTGAAGTTATTGATTGGAATTGGCTAATAGAAAAATTTAAAGAACAGTTATTTACTTTTGGAATTAATGTATTTGTAGTAGATGCATGGAATAAAGTGCAGATGCCTGAGGGTTATCATGGTAAAGAAGGAATTGACAAGGTATTAACTAAGCTAACTGCTTTCTGTCAACAGAATAACGTGCAAGTATTTTTAGTGGCTCATCCTACTAAGATGAAAAAGATTGAAAAGAAGCAGACTTATGAAGTACCAACTTTGTATGATGTATCAGGAAGTTCAGATTTTCGTAATCAGTCGCATAATGGATTTACAATTTACAGGAACTTTGCAACGGAAATCGAAGAAGGAAGTACGGACTTTTACAACATGAAAACAAAGTTTAGCTTTCAGGGTAGTATTGGTCAAGTAGTTAAATTTAGATACCATGTACCAAGCGCAAGGTATTATGTAGATGGGTGCGCTCCGTATGAGTTTGACTTGACAGAGAAAGGGCAACGAAAGCAAATAGACTACAACCCTAATCAATTTATTGAACAAAATAATTTTGAACCAAATGAAGAATTTGAATTTGAAGGAGAAGGGGAGGACGCTCCATTTTAAAGAGTATTCTAAAAAAAAAGTACGTGAATTAGGAATAGATGGTGCAGTTCAGTACTTTAGAAATCAAATAGAATACTATCAAAATAATAAGATTTATGAACAGTCTAGTTTTTATATTTTTGTGTGTGAATTGAGTATTGAATATATTGTAAATGATTTAGCAGAATGACCATTGAATACGAATACAACTTGTATGTTGAGAGACACGGAGAAGAGGACGCTAAAGTATTATTTATTCAATACTGCCAGTTTATGTCCGAAACGCTACCTTTTCCAAAGAATATAGATTATTGCGAAAAAATAAGAGAATTAAAAAAAGAAATAGATCATGAAAGAAATACAAGAGTTAAACGATTACGTTAATCAGTATTACAAATGTGACCGTACAAATGGAGAGGAGTTGTTATTACTCCAGCAGAAAATAAGTGGTTTACTGTACTACTTTGAAACAGTTAGAAGCCAACAGCATGATGCATTTGAATGTAAAGTATTTGAGTTAGTTCAAGAGGGTCAAAGCGTTGCAAGGGCGGTTAATGAAGCTCATGTTACTTATCCGTTAATGTATAAATTGCGCAGAATAATGGATGCTGGTTACAGAATAGTAGATGCTATACGTACAAATATTTCTTATCTTAAAAGCGAAATGAATAATATTAAGCGATGAGGATAAACATAAAACCATTATCAGTTAATCAAGTTTGGCAAGGTAAGCGTTTTAAAACTCGTAAATACACGAACTATGAAAAAGATATGTTACACCTACTAAAAGCATTTAAGATGCCTAAATCACCCCTTAAAATTAAAATTACGTGGGGTTTTAGTTCTAAACTGTCGGACATAGATAACCCAACTAAACCATTTTTAGATATTTTACAAAAAAAATACGGATTTGATGATCGAGATATTTATGAATTGATTTTAAAAAAAGAAATTGTAAAGAAAGGAGATGAATTTATAAATTTTGAAATAAAACACTTGCAGATTAAAAATTAAAATTATGGAATACGAAGTAAAAAAAATTGAACACCCTAACTTTCAAATTGACGATGAATTAGCATTGAATATAGACAATATTACCAAATGTTTTATTGATGAAGTTCAAAGACAACAAGAGGAAATATTTACAACTGCCTTACGGACAATGGCAGAACCACCGATAAAAGGTGAGATAACTAAAGGAAAAATACAATGGCGAGGTATTCGATTAATAAGGCAACAAGTAGGATTAGAATCTTACAGTTGGCTTGAACAAAGAGGTAAACAAATTAGCCCTAAATTCCACATAGAATCAAAGTTGCCTGACTTAAATATTTAAAAGCACTAAAGAATAATTTACAAATAACTTGCAGATTAAAAATAAATAGTTATATTTGTATTCGAGTTGGTACAGAACTCTATTAAAAAATTATTAGAAACCGTATTGAGTTAGTAGGCTGTACCCCGAAACCTTGATGCGGTTTCTGTCATTTAAAAGGTACAGTAATGATAGTAGTATTAGAATGTAAAGAGTGCTATAATGGCACGGTAACGGATCCGACGGGTAACTGCTCCGACAACTCAAACGAATGTTGTGGAGGTTGCGATAAGCAAGTCGATTGTAATGATTGCGAAGGAGGTTTCCAGGATGTTGATTTAAACGAATACTTTGACGGCGAAATTTCAACTATAGGAATCACTTTAGAATCAATGTTTGACGACCTTGTTAACCGTGGTGTAAGTAAGTCAGAGTCTAAGAAGTTGCTAAGAAAAATAGTTAAGGAACAAATAAATAACATATAATTATGAGTGAGAAAAAGACAGCAACCATACACGCACGTATGGCAAAAATTAAAAAAGAACTATCGGATACTAAGATAGAAAAGTCAGGTTTTAATAAATTTGCAGGCTTTAAATACCATGAGCTTTCAGACTTTATAGAGGTAGTTAACAAGTTGAATGACAAGCATGGAGTTAATGATGTGGTTAACATCGACAAAATAAGTGGTAGCTGTACGTTGACTTTATATAATGTAGAGGACGCTAAGGACTTTATAACAGTTGTAACACCGTATGAAGAAGCGCAGATGCTAGGGAAAGGTGGCGCACCATCAAATGTAGACAAAATACAGCGCATGGGTTCTACTATTACTTATAATAGAAGATACTTATACATGACAGCGTACAACATACAGGAAAGTGATGGGGTCGATAGTAATGATACAACACCACCTAAACCAACACCAAAGAAAACCACCCCTAAACCTATAATTCCACCTAAACCAAAAATGAGAGAAGACGGTAAGTTAGAGGTTCCAACAAAAAAAGACATGGATGCGTGTCTACATCACAACATGAAAATAGAAGACGTTATTACTATTTACAAACTAAATAACGATCAATGTGATAAGTATAATAAATTATTAAACGATAAAAACAAATAGTTATGGGAGCAAGTTCAAGAGAATTTTTAATGATGAGAATGGAGGAGGAAAGTGGGGACTTATATATCCCAGCTCTTCCAAAGAAAGAAATAAAAGAAAAAGCAGAGAAAGATGCTAAAGTATTAATTGAAGAAAACAAAGTCTATTTAGATGATGTGTTAGTTGATGCTACAAGAGTAAATGAGTATCTTAGTACCTTCATTAAGACATTGCGATCTGAAATTGTAGAGTCTGAAACAAAAGACAAAGTAAAAGGAGTAGAGATAAGTTTTAAGAACGCTCCAACACGTTTAAACTACAAAGAGGACACAACTTGGCAAGAGTTAAAAGAAAAGCTAACAGAACGTGAAAGTCTACTTAAACACGCTGAAAAATCAAAAGAGCCTGTATATGATTCAGATGGTGCAGAAGTACCTAGAGTTTCAAGGTCAGGAGGAGGACAAGTAATTAATCTTAAATATTAAATAAAATGGTAAAAAAAGGAGACATATTAATAGCACCTGAGGGGTGTGAGGATAACTTAACTGCTGGTAAAGAATATGAGGTTTTGAAAGTTTATACACATACTTTTAAAATCCTATCAGATCTTAAAAGTGAATCAATATGCAAAATTAAAAACTGTCCTAATCTTGAAGGTCAAGATTGGATTATAAAGCCTTCATATTCAAAACAGCAAGCAGAGCAAGTTATTAAGGATTATAATGAGTTTACGATTGGTTGTTATATATTATATAATTCTGATAAAAAATTCATCAATCACAAATTTTCCGAAGAGAACAAAGAAGTAAAAGAGCAAATCCAACAGCTCGAAAACGAGTTGGAAAAATTAAAAAGTAAATTGTAAATTATGAGTGATTACGACAACACTAACAGAGGTGCTATATTTAAGAATGAGCATAAGAAAGCAGAAAACCATCCTGACTATCGTGGAACCATTAACGTTGACGGTAAGGATAAGGAGATAAGCTTATGGGTAAAGACCTCAAAGGCGGGTAAGAAATTCTTTAGCGCAAGCATACAAGAACCGTATGTAGCACCAGAGCAAAGCGCACCACAAGAAGAGGAGGGCGACCTTCCGTTTTAGTAATTTATAGGGAGGTTTAATTATCTCCCTTTTTTTAAAAAATATTATGATAAAAGAAGCAAACCAAAGAATAAATGACTTTATAGATATACTATACATCGACGCTATATCTAAAGTAGTTTGCAAAAATAGCCCAGAATCAAAAAAATTAACTAAAAAAAACATTGAAGACTACATAAAGAAAAGAGGCTATGTATTTAACAATGTAGGAAAAGATCCAGTATGGACTAAAGGGTTTACAGTTGTAAGAGTAACTGATAACGCTTTTGAAATATGGACAGATGTCAACAATTCAAAGAAGTCTATAATAGACAACTCGTTCTTGACCTCAATCCCTATGTTTTTAAACTATTTTGAAAGAATCTAATTTATAACTATATTTGTAATTATGAAAACACTAAAAACGTTTTTTAAAGCACTATTAGGAGCTATCATTATAGCATTTCTATACGTACTATTTGTATTGGATAGACTTATAGTTGCATTCTTTCCAGCTGAACAGAAATCGTTCATTAATTGGACAGATATGGACATAAAGCAAGAACTAAGATCAACAAATGAAATAGTAAACTCATTTATTAGAGTAGTAGTGTTATTTATACTAATATTAATTTTAAACTTATTTATATGAAAAAAATATTAATTGTAACAGTAGTAGCATTGTCATTTATCTCATGCAGAAAAGACTACACTTGTGAATGTGAATACAACAACCTTGTGCATGGTTGGACAGATGAAAGTCACTCCTTCCAATGGGATAACAAAAGCGAAGCACAAGAGCTATGCGAAAAGGACGGAATGGGGGTTTATAGTAATGGTTTTGAATGTGATTTGAGGATTGAATAATCAATATTTTTTCAATTATGGATGGTCGTAAAAATAACGGTGGAGCACGTAAAGGAGCTGGTAGAAAACCAAAAAATGATGAACAAGAACTTTTGGAAAAACTATCTAAGTATAGCGATACTGCACACGAAAAACTAAAAGATGCAGTAGAGGATGGCGAGCAATGGGCAATTAAAATGTACTTTGAATATTTCTACGGAAAACCAAACCAAACCATTAACCACAAGAACAACGGAGAAGGATTTGAAACTACTACTTTAACTAAAGAACAACAAGATAAGTTGATTGACAAGTTATAAAGAAATAGAGCCTATTTTGAGAGCAGGAGCACGAGATAATTTCGTGCTTTTTTGCTATTATTACGAGTTTGATTTTATGAAGTCAAGACCTTATCTAAAGGAGGTCGCACAAGCATTTCAAGATATTGCAGACGGTAAAATTAAAACACTATCAGTATCATTCCCTCCACGTTTCGGAAAGTCTTATATTACCTCTTTATTTTGTGCATGGATTTTAGGCAAGTACCCGAATGAGTCAGTCATGCGGAATACATGCACCGCTACACTAGCCCGAAAACTATCATACGACACTAGAGAAATATTAAAGCACGAAAAATTCACAGCTGTATTCCCAGATGTTCGACTTTCAGATGATAAGTCAGCAGTTGACGGTTGGAACACTAACCACGCAAAGCAAGTGAGTTATTTTTGTGCTGGTGTTGGTGGTACTATTATAGGTTTTGGAGCTTCTAAGTTAGCTATAACAGATGACTTATTTAAGTCAATGGAGGACGCAATGAGCGAAACCATACGAGAGAAAACGCACTCATGGAAAGAAGCAACGCATGATTCAAGAAAAGAAACTGGTTGCGCTGAAATAGATATTGGTACTCGTTGGACTCGAGACGATGTGATCGGTAAAAATATGCAAGAAGGTTATTATGATAAGTCAATCATTGTTCCAGCATTAGATGAAGAGGGTAATTCAACATGTGAAGCAGTAATGACAACCGATGAATACCATTTAAAGCGTAAAAAGACACGTGAAGAGATATGGCTCGCTGAATACATGCAACAGCCAGTAGACATCAAAGGACGTATGTTTGAGGGGTTAAAAACCTTTACAGATGTTGAACACGTGCGTAATAATTCACAAGGTGCATTAGCTTATATTGACGTTGCTGATGAGGGTAAGGATTATTTATGTATGGTATTAGGACATTTAATAGACAGTCAAATATATATTACTGATGTGGTTTACACAAAGGCAAATATAGACGTTACTATTCCAACGTGTGCATCTATTTTAAACAACAATAAGGTGCGTTTTTGTCAGATAGAAACGAACGGAATGGGTGCGCCTTTCTTAAAAATGCTAAGAAAAGAAACTAAGACTAAGTTAATAGGCATCACTAACAAAACCAATAAGCAAACGAGAATCATAATGAACAGTCAAATGGTTCTTAATAACTTCTATTTTTTAGATAAAAAAGAGGGTAATTACTATCAATATTTGAACGGTTTAAAAACCTATTCTAAAGAGGGTAAGAATATAAATGACGACGCCCCAGATGCAACTACAGGATTAGCACTATTCTATCAGGTTCAATTTCCTAAACTGTTTTAAATACCTATCATTTCACGGTACTCATCAGTATCAATAACACCGTCACGAAGTAAGATAGAAAGTTTTTCAGCTTCTATTTTATCTGCTTGCGCCTTATGCCTATCGTCTATTTGTAGAGCCGAAACATGGCTGAATGATGCCTTCATGTGTATTCCTATTTTATCAAGTCCCCACTGATTAGTAAGTTCTTTATAAATATCATTAGATGCTGGAATGATAGTAGAGTTATACGCTTGCTTTTCTCCAGCTTCAGCATTTGCGAACGTAGTGCCTTTTGCGAGAACGTTACCGAACATAAACTCATTAAGTCCAAACGCATCAATGATACGCACAAAGTCAGCGTGATTCTCTTCATACAGCATCAAGTCCTTTGTTGGGTAGCTCATAGGTTGCCACTTGAAAGCCTTATCGGTTATAATTATCTCATCTTTGTGCCTTTTCTTAATATCATCACGTTGAGCCTTTACGTCTGTTTCATCGAGTGCTTGTGAGTTCAAACCATCTCCAACGTCTGCGGATAAAATACCTAGACTAAACATATTTTTTAACAAAACATTTCTCTTTTCGTATGCCTTTTCGATGTTAGATAGTGGGTATTTCAAAGCGTCTACACGGCTAACGGTGTCCATTAGATTAATACCGTCCGAATCAAACATATAAACAACTTGCTCGGGTTTCAAACTCTCAAACGTGCCTTTGTTGTCGATAGGAATGTCTATTTTATCAATCACTCCAGATCGTTCGATTTGCTTATATCCTTTCTTATTTGCATGTATTTTCACGTTATTGAATGCTATCGGAACAGCTATGTTTCTATTTCCAAAAGTTCCAGCGGGCGAGTAAATTAAAGCATTACCAGTAACACACTTATTTATTTCTACCATTTCAATAACCTTAGACCATGACAGCATTGGGTTAGGTCTGTTCAGCAAATCCTTTAGCCAGTTTAGTTCACTAGGTAAATCACTCATCAAAATTTTATTACCGTCTTCATCACAGAAATAGGGTTTACCATTACTAACCATTTTAGCACGTCTATTAACTACTGCTTGAAGCTCAGGAATGCGACCATATAAGTTCCAATAGTTAGTCGTATTGATCCAACTCGGTGCTGTATCTCCTATGGATTGTAATGTGTAATAGTTATTATTTCGTGAAAAAGCATTAAAACGTCCGAAAAGGTTAAATGCGTCATTGAGAATATTATAAGCCATTTGATAAAAAATTTACATTAATAACAAAATTACAATTTTTTTTCATAGTTTTGTTAAAAATACAACAATGAGTGATAAAAAAACCAAAGTTGATATTGATAAGTTAAGAAAAAAGACCTCCAAGAAATTGGGTAAAATAGTTACAAAAGATGAAGATACCGAAGTTTCAAAGTAATAAAGAGCGCATTAACTGGCTTATCAAAAATAAGACGGATTTAGTTGAGATGAAAAAGTCAGCTGTAAAGTTTGGCGATATTGCTATAACTCCAACAGTTGAGAATGTAACGTCTAAAGCCTTAATGACTAACTATGAGGATAAAGAAGACGTTATAACACGTTCACTTGTAACCAACACATACAATTGGATGGATAGCCATGGAGATGTTCACGTTGGTAACACCTTTGCTAAAACCATTAAAGAACGTGCTACTAAGATTTTTCATTTACACGATCATAAGCATATGGTAACTGCTAAAGTTGGTCGAACTAAATCGCTTAAAGAAGTTGAGGTGCTTTGGTCTGACTTAGGAGTTGAAAAAGAAGGGAGCACAACTGTATTGCTTGCTGAATCTGAAATAGCTAAATCGCTTAATGAAAAGGTGTTTGATTTCTATGTCAACAATGAGATAGATCAACATAGTGTAGGTATGATTTACCAAAAGTTATCACTTGCTGTTAATGATGAGGACTATAAAGAAGAGTATGCAACTTGGAATACTTATATTGACAAATTAGGTAATAAAGAAGAAGCCGAAAAACAAGGTTATTTCTGGGCTGTAACAGAAGCAAAACTAATAGAATATTCAGCGGTATTAATGGGGTCAAATGAGTTGACTCCAACCGTTCAAAATAATTCAGAGCCGTTTAACGACACTCCGAAATCCGAGCCGTCAAGTGACACTCAAAAAAATAAATCAGTAATTTTTGTAATTTAAACTAAAAAAAATGTTTGAAAAATTTTTAAAAGAAAAGAGTATCACTTTGGATGCGTTCAAAGGGTACGAAGTAGAAAAGCAGTCAGAGCTTCAAAGAGAGTATCTTTCTGCTATCGAAAGTAAAGTAGAAGGAAAAGCGACTAAAGAGGACTTGCAGTCTGAATTAGCAACGTTTAAGGAAGGACTTTCTATTGATGCTATGAAGTCAGAAATAGACAAATTGCAGTCTAAAATAGAGGCTATTGAGGAAGCACCAGCGACTAAAGAAGAAGGTCATAAAACGCTTTCAGGTGCTATTTTAGGAGCGTTAAAAGACAATGAGGACGCTATTAAGCAATTAAAATCTGATGCTATTGCTGGAAAGGCTTCTCCTTTATCAATCACAGTTAAAGCACCTGTTACAATTAGCAATGCTAACACTATCGGAAGTGCTGAGCCAATGTATCAATTAACGCAAGACACTGGAATAGTTTCAACGATCCGTAAGCGTGAAATGAGATACCTTGCCAATGTATCAGTTGGTACTATCGGAAGTAACCGCGCGTTATGGACTGAGGAAGTAGATGAGCAAGGAAACCCAACATTTATCGGAGAGGGAGACACTAAGGCACAAGGTTCTGTTCTTTACGTGAACAAGACAGAGGACGTTAAGAAAGTGGCTGTATGGGCTAAAATGACTCTAGAGATGTTAGATGATTTACCTCAGTTTGTATCGTTCATCACTCGTAACTTAGAGCGTAGACTTGACATAGTTGCAGAAAACCAACTATTTAACGGTAACGGAATAGGTGACAACCTTACAGGAGCGAATGAATATGCTACTGCATTTACAGGTGGTTCTTTAGCTGGTGCGTTAACTGCTCCGAATGAGTTAGATGTAATTGAAGCGATTTCGTTACAAGTTAAGCAAGCGAACGGTATTCCTGAAGTGTTATTTATTAACCCTTCTACAATGTCAGAAATTCGTTTGATTAAGGATTCAAGTGGTCGTCCAATTTGGAAAGATTATGTAACACCTTCAGGAGAATTTAACTACTCAGGAATGAGAATAGTCGAGACTTTAGCGGTTGACGCTGGAGACTTCATAGGTGGAGAGACATCTGTAATTAACGTTCTTAACCGAACAGGATTACAAATGCAAATCGGACTTGATGGGAATGATTTAACACAAAACAAACAAACACTTGTTCTTGAAAAAAGAATGGTTCAGTTTGTTTCTGCGAATGATACGAACGTACTTGTAAAAGGAGACTTTGCAAGTGCAATCACTGCCATCACTGCTACTTAATAAGTAGAAACCTAATATTAGGGCGTATACCTTCGGGTTGCGCCCTTTTGGTAGTAAAAGACGTAACGAAATGAAAGTAGTAATAGTTCCAATTTATAAGCGTATAGAGCTAGCAAAATTGTGTATTTCACGATTGGTTGAGCAAGGGGAGAACCTCGGATTTGATGTTATGATTGTTGGTACAAAATCAGACCTTGACAAATTGCCAGAAGGTTGTATTAAGGTCTACCATGATAATCCTGTGAGCGATAAATTGAACCATGCTTTAAGTCATTGTAAGGACTATTCTAAGGTTATGATTTGGGGAAGTGATAATTTCGCTAGTGATTTAGCTATTGAGCGTTTATTTAAGTCACGATCTAAAATAGTAGGTTATGATTCCATTTACTTCCATAGAGTAAAGGATGGCAAATGGTCTATATGGTCAACTGATAAAATGACTATCGGAGTAGGCAGAACTTACTCTAAGAAAGCACTTGAAGCAGTAGATTATAAGCTATATGATAAAGGCTTAAATAAAGGACTAGACAATAACGCACGTAAGAAATACGACAAAGAAACTACCTTAAAACTAGGTGATGACTGGCTAATTGATGTAAAATATTCATCTAACATTACCAATCACAACATAGTAGATTTAGGTGAAGAGTGTAATCCTGTGGGCGACATTGATTTTAGCGAATTGGTTGAAACAACTGAAAAACCTATGGTAAAACATAAGGCTATTGCGTTTAAACCTATCGAAAAAGAACTCGTTACCATCGAAACTATAAAGGACTTCTCAGGAATGAAAAAAGGAACTGTTAAAAGGATTCCTAAGCGTATAGCTAATAACTTAGAAAAACGAAAACTAATTAAAATAAAATGATTTTACAACCTTCTGATTTTGTTGGTAAATGGGCTATTACTCAAAAGTATAATAGTAACGATATACAGCAGTTAATTGATGCTTATGAAGAGCAAATAATATATGAGCTGTTAGGTGTTGACTTGGGTAATGACTTATATACCAATTTAGCATCGTTACCAGCTGAATTGCAATTCATATACGATCCTTTTGCTGTAAACATAACTAATATTTATGGAGATAATATGCTTGTTCAGTCACTAGGTATTGAAGTGATGCTGAAGAATATCTTAACAGGCATATATTATCTAACAGATTTCGGAACAGCAACAAGTGAAGGAAAAGTTAAATTTCAGCCTGAAGGAGGTTCTTTAATAAACGATAATTACAATGATAATTATAAGCTATACAATCAAGGCGTAAGGACTTATAAGGCTATTCAGAAATACATTGAAGAGAATGAACAGGACTATCCTGACTACTTAGGAATCCAAAAGCACACAGCATGGCTAATATGATTACGGACATAGTAGAAGATGAGATTATCAATAAGCTAGATAACACGTTAAAGGTTATTAGTGCTTCTGCTGTGGTTAATAACGTTCAGACACTAACTTTTTGTAACATCAAATGGTTAGAGTTATATAAAGTTTTTGTAGGTGGTTTGGAGGTGGTTAGCATTTCAGGTAACAGCGTAAGTGTAACCACTTCTACACCTATTCAAGTTGGCGCTATATTAGAAATACCTAGACCCGTATTCTTTCACGGAACACCATTAAACACCGTTCAAGAATGGCACGAGTTCAGCACCAACGAAAAAGACAAGTTACCGTTTATATGGCTTGTAACTCCGACTGATGAAAACTACCAAGACAGAAAGTCCACTATTGAGCGCATAAGCAACTGTAAACTATTCTTTGTGCATTGGTCAAATTGGCTTGAGTTGAACCAAAATAGAGTTAACGAAACTATCAAACCATTGCATGAGCTGGTAGATGCATTTTTGAATAAAACGAATAACAATCCTAGTGTATTTGATAGGCTTTCTAACAATGGTAGACGAAAAGAATACCCAAAATTTGGTCGTGAAACTCAGAAAGGAATTGAAGAGGTTATAATGAATAGCACACTAGGTGCAATTTCACTAGATATAGAATTGCGTATTAAAAAATCATATATTTGTGAATGTTAATACAAAATGTTAAATTTGTAACAATAATTATTAATTTTTAAATTTATTACCATGGGAACAATTTGTGAATGCGGATCAGGAGGTATGAACTTAGGTCAAGCCAACTGTGATGCAGTATTGAAATCCTTTAACAAGATGTTGTTTAAGGACAGAACCAACGCTGATGGCAGTGTTGCAGGAATAGACTTTGCAAGCGGTAACGCACCGTTTGACCAATCATTTTGGAATGATTACTTGCAAGCTACTCCGATGAAAGACCGTTATATCTTAGGTGATTCGGTAGATGATTTTGAGTTTACGCAAAATGAGCGTGAAGCCTTAGAGACGGCTAATGCAGTTGAGTACAAAGTGCGTGATGGACATATTGACGTTATGTACCATGTATTTGGAACAAAAGGAGCTTCTTTGACTTTGTATAACAAATACAAGGCTTTAGAGTGTTTGAGCTTAGGTGTTAACGTAATTGACGATGATGGTCAAGTTGCTGGCCCTATGGATGGGGATGTGATGCGAGTGATTCCAATTAATTCAATGCAAGTGCGTTACGGTGCTCAAATGAACAGCGGAGAAATTGCTCATATTATCGTACAATTTAGAATACCACACACATTCGATTGGGGTTCTGTAAAGTTGTTTCAAGCTGGAGTGGACGACATTAACCCACTTGAATTGATGCCTATTGTAGATGTTACAGGAACACTTTCAGTAAGTGCTGGTACTTCTATTGATGTAACGGTTAGACAGAACGCTACACAGCTAGGAGGTTTGCCACTTGTAGGATTGGCAATAGCTAATTTTGCTGTTGAAGTGAATGGAGCTTCTGAAACTATTACCGCAATTAATGAGACAGCAGATGGAGACTACACGTTGACAACTACAACAACGTTATCTACTTCTGATGTTGTTACTGTGAATCTAGTCGCTGATGGCTTTGAAATGCCTGAGTTAGAAGAGACAGTATAATGACTATCTTTAATGAGAAATGGCTCAAAAAAGCCACCTTAAAGGAAGTTAAAAAGGTGTTCAAAGGCGACAAAGTAACACTTAACAGAGCTTTAAGACGGCGAAAAGAGCTAAGAAAAAAGTAAACAAAGAGGGTAGTTAGTAGCTACCCTTTTTTTCTATTATGCTAAAACAAACTAGATTAGGGGAATTTGTACGAGAATTAGAAGCTATAAACGAAATAGATGTATGGCTTTTAACCGCTGGTGAACAGTCGGTAATTGAGTTTGTGGCTAACTTACAAAGGGCGCAATTAGAAAAAGGACAGCGACCAGATGGCACTAACTTTCCTGACTATTCAGAAACGTCCGTAAATGTTTACGGAAAAGAAGATGGCCCGATAAAATGGGAAGATAGCGGATACTTTTATGAACACATTTCGGCACTTGTTCGCCCTGACTTCTTAGAGATAACGAATGAGGGAACAATAGACGAGATAACAGGGCAAAGATTTGACTTAGAAATACGATTTAATGAAGAAATTATTGGTTTGGATCAAGACAGCATGGCGGAGCTTACGGATAAGATTAAGGACAAGTATATTGATCTTATTAGGAAGGTACTACAAATCGGTTGACGATTGCACGATTTACCATTGGAACAAAGTTTTTAATGAGGGGCAATACAACTATGTATTTAAGAAGCCTAAGAAAGTTATAGTAACTCATAAAGTAGTTGACTTAATAGATGGCTTAATGGATAGCTATTTGAATCGGTTTGGACTTGAAAAGAAGGTTCAGGAATACAATAAGCTAAGGTTTAAAGTCGCTAAACTAAAGTTAAGGTACATTAAGACCGATGAGCGGTTTTTAATTAACAAAATTAACCAACTAGAAAACCGAATACAAGAATTAAAAAAGTTAATATTTTCACAGAATAGCAATGATTTTAACGAAAATCATGTAATTTTACAAAAGTGGTACGGACAAAGAATAGATTTAAAAACAACAACGGTAGTTGAATACCGATCAATACAGAAGTCTTATGAGCAAGAGAATAAACAGACAAGAAATAGCAGAAGAGGGGGTTCTCGACAACCTTCTTAAACCTCTTAAAGACTTAAAAGAAGTATTAGATAGCACGGATAAGTCACTTAAGGACTTTGCTTCTACCGTTGAAAAGGATTTAAACTTTGGAGATAAAGCTAAAGAATTACGCTCATTCACAGAATCGGAACAGAAGTTAAATAAAGTTTATGAGCAGAAAAAGAAGGTACAACGACAAAGTATTGATGCGGATCAAGAAATACTCAAATTAAAAGCTAAATTAGAAAAACTTAACAATGACGAAGCTAAAGACGTTGCTAAGCTAAAGGTTGCAATTTCTGAAAAAAATAGAGAATTAAGAGCTGAAGCTAAGGCAATCAAAAACAATACTACTGCTTATTCAAAACTTTCTAAAGAATCCAGAGACTTAAAGAACCGATCAAAAGAATTAGGGGCGCAACTTTTGAAATTAGAAAGTGAGGGCAAGAAAAACACGAAAGAATTTAAAGAGCTTTCAACTTCTTACAGAACCACCACTAAGGAAGCACAACGCACGGACGCTCAACTAAAGAAGTTAGATGCAACAGTTGGTGATAATTTCAGAAATGTAGGTAATTATAAAAGTGCGTTAAATGGTGCTAGTCGTGCATTAGGTCAGCTTGGAATAGCTATGGGGGTTGGTACTGTTATACGTGGCGTTACAAGCGTAATAGGTGACTATAACCAAGCGACAACTGATTTAGGAGCAATTAGTGGAAAGTCAGCAGAAGAGTTAAAACCACTTAACGACCAAGCAAGAGAATTGGGGGCGACAACTCAATTTAGCGCAACAGAAGTAACGCAATTACAAATAGAACTTGCAAAATTAGGTTTTACAACGCAAGAAATAACGGATTCAACAGGAGGTATTGCTAACTTTGCTGCAGCAACAGGGGTAGAAATACCTAGAGCAGCATCATTAGCAGGGTCAGCATTAAGAGCTTTTGGACTAGATGCTTCTGAAATGGATCGAGTTGTTTCGACTTTAGGAGTTGCGACTACTAAGACGGCATTAGATGTCTCACAATTAGAAACAGGGTTATCAAGTGTTGCTCCAGTTGCGGCTGCGTTTGGATTTTCAATAGAAGATACAACTGCTTTATTAGGTCAATTGTCAAACGCTGGTTTTGATGCTTCAAGTGCAGCAACTTCTACACGTAACATATTATTAAATTTAGCAGATGCAAATGGTTCTTTAGCGCAAGAATTAGGTAGACCTGTAAAGTCAGCAGATGATTTATCAGGAGCTTTAAAAGAATTAGATAATAGAGGGGTTGACCTTGCAGCGGCTTTAGAATTAACAGATAAACGTTCAGTAGCAGCATTTCAAACTTTCTTAGGTGGTGCTGATTCATTAGTTCCTTTACGTGATAGTATTACAGACGTTAACGATGAGTTGACAGATATGGCTGAAAAGCGTATAGACTCAGTTAGTGGTGCTTTAAAGCTACTTAGTTCAGCATTTCAAGAGCAAGTATTAGGATTCAATGAAGCGACTGGAGCAAGTGATAAATTTCAAGCTACTATTAAATTTTTAGCTGAAAACTTGGGGGCTATCGTATCAATTATAGGTCGTTTAGTTGTTGGATTCTTATCATATAAAGCAATATTGATAGCTATAAATGTTCAGCAAAAAATAGCAAGTACAGGTGTCAGAGGTTTGGCAAAGCAGTTCTTTACTCTTAAGAAAGGTGCTACAGAAGCTGGTACTGCATCTAAAGGA
>Ga0180433_10001723_pt1 | contig 35940 bp, 25 predicted proteins | sample SS_ome_8_FD_132980 | JGI IMG/M metagenome (GOLD analysis project Ga0180433, IMG submission 132980) | Hypersaline lake sediment archaeal communities from the Salton Sea, California, USA - SS_1_D_1 metaG | ecosystem: Environmental > Aquatic > Non-marine Saline and Alkaline > Hypersaline >...
CACCACATAGATAGGCTGCTGCCCGAAGCATATACCAATATCTCCGTTTCTCTTCATTGGGTATAATTTCGGATATGATTTTGTCGAATTGCGCAATCAGTTTAGGATCTGGACTTGGATTATACTTGCAACCCGTTGATCTAGAAACGAATATTTCTCGATTATCTTGATCTAGAAGTTCAAAATCACCTGTTTGCTTGTCGAGTCGAAGAATACCATTCCACGTGCCCGTTAAAAGCATGTCATCATCGAGTTTATCTTCGAATTTAGCCTTGATTGATTTCTTAGAGATGATATCTCGAAACTCTGTATAAACAGTATACAGCTTCTTGTCATCGAGTAATGCCCCAACTGTATCGGTAAGGTATTTAATCTTACCTTTGATAATCGTTTGAGCTTTCTTATCAAGATCATTCGAATCTTGGTAAGCATACAGTCTTGACTTAAGCGATACAATTTCAGGAAGCACATGCATTCGGAGATCATCTTTCATTTGGAGCGTTGGATGCGATAGATATTGATACTTTTTGTATTGTTGGCCGTATTCTCCATTATCGTTATAATAATAAAATTCATACGCTCCCAATGAACTACTGTTTGTTTTGGTTTGGATAACGTAATAGTTTTGACCGCATAGTTTGTTTAATGCTTCAGCTAACGTTGCTGGTGGAATCCTACCATGTGCGGAATTTCTATATTGATATGCCGACATAAGTATTGAATCAATTGTTTCGATCTTATACGTGTTTATGATTTCGTCCGCCTTCTTTTTGTCTGTCTCCCTGGCGTAATGTATAAGCGAACCCATTGAAACTTGCTTCCCATCTCGCTTTGCCTCAGCTATTCTATCATCGATATGTTTCGGATTATTGAAGTCAGCCTTTGGCGCCTGATTGAGATACCACTTCAACACCCTGGATCGCCAATCGTCGTCCATATCTTCATGAGCGAATATGTTAATTATTTTCAACCGATAGTCATGATCCGTAACATAGGGATTGACTGGCAACATGCGAAGTAGTTCGATCGATTTGGCAACATCCATAAGATATTGATCTTTTGCATCGAGTAATAGTTGATCGGCTAAAGAGTCATTGGTCACAATTTCCATCTCGGGAGAAATTTGTGTTGGTACCTCATCGTATGGACTAATGGCCTTTGCTCTAGTATGCTCAACCGTTGGTATTGCTCTAATAAGATCTTCTCTTTCAAAGCTCAACGGCATTTCTTTCGAATTGATAACATTGAAGCCATTGTTCATCGGTGATATACGAAGATCCAGGTTGCAATTATAAACATATCGCGTACCATTCGGTTTTTGAGATAGAGGAAAAGTACATGTTCCTGCTAATGGTTTGCCGTCTAGTATATCTTTTGGTTTCCCAACCATAAGATTATCTACTAACGCACCAAGCGGCGATCCTCGAAGGTTTTGTAGAACTTTCTGATGCGCCTTACTTCTGGCTTCCCTTGAAAACGATATGTCATTGAAATATATGTGAAAACCATACTTCCAGCATTCTATATCATCTACCATTGTTCTATCCATTTTTGATCGGACGAACAGATAGGCCGTGTATGTGTCGCGTGTTTTCTCAAGCGTGCACATTTTTCCCAATTCTCGAAGTAAACTTTCAAGATATAATTTACCGATTTGTATTGTTTCCTCGATAGGCAGCTTATCGCTCATACAATAGCTATACTTAAAACGAAGATCGCCATCTAAATACAACCCACCTCTGCCAGTCATCTTTGTCAAATACTCTCGATCAGTCAAGTAACCATCTTTCGACAATTCATAATAAGTACCCAATATCTCTTCTACATCTTCCTGATCATAATATTTAGTCGCCGCAACATTTGGTATATGAATTGGCATCCGTGAAGGATCTTCATCCTTGGCAAGTTCGGCAGAACGTTTCGACAAATGTCGCTTAAGTTCCGTGGAATTTGAGGTAGAAATTGCTTTTTCTAGATTTGTGGCTTTCTTCATAATTTGAAGGGAAAATATATATCATTTTCAGAATATATTCAAAAAATAATTTTTGTAAATGAATTTATTTCTCTTCCGAAATGTTCACGACTGAACACGTTCAGAGATTTGAATTAGTCTCTGCCGTAGCGGCATTAACAGAGATGGCGAGCAGAACGGCAGATCAATCCATATTCGGCGTAGAGTTGGATGAAAATGGGCCATTCTTGACCGCTATTAAGATAATTCGCGAACGAAGAGCGCCAATAATAGTCAAAAGACAGCTTTCGGATGGCACATTTGAATATATTGATCTTTCCAAAGCAGAGTTCGAGATTGAAATCCTAGACGAATGTGAACAATTCTATCGAGAAAACATGCTCGACCGAAGTTTATTAAGCCCATCGGAAATAGTATCAATGTTGAAAAATGAAAACGCAGATGAGATACTTTCGTTGAACAGTTTCAATGCTGTATTCAAAAACGATGAGTTGGATTAAACCTTAATTTCTTTTTTGCACTCTCGACACATATACCTATATCGATCTCTATTATCAAACATAACAATCACATCTGTATGCCCCTTTGGACATTTCACGTCCTTTGCCGTAGACATGGACTTTTCGTAGGTGAGATTTTCCAATGTTCGTACAGTTCCGGCATCATCTGCCGCTTGCATCGAATGACTACTTGCTCCTGGAAAGGTGGCAACAACTGTAACGCCATCATGTGTCCCCTTATACGAGCAAACCGTGCATTGAACAGTTGGAATACCTCCTTCGTCTTCCAGAACGAGAAAGTTCTTACAATTGGGGCAGAAGTTACTCATTTGTAATGGAAGTTATGTTTCATTTGCAAAAATAATTTAATTCGATTAATCGAATGATGCTGCATCGTTGATGTCTTGTGCATCTCCAATCAGGTCATTTTCATCCGGTTCCGTAACAACGGACTCTTCTGTCCCGATTTGTTCGGTTGTTGACTCCACAGGTGTTATTTCGACGCCTTTTACGCAAAGACCCAACGCATCCAATTCATCATCGATAGCTGCTTGTTGCTCTTTAGCTAATTTGTTGTTGTCATATTCGACGAAATTTAGTGCATTTGATTCCGCCTGAATCGAAATTAAAGCAGAACCAGGAACTATCTTAGCGATATATGATCCGGCGGATATTAAATAAAGTGGCTGATTTTTGATTATATCCCAGAAGTCAGATCTTGATCTGCCGGTGAGCTTTTTCCTGCGCCCATCCAAATGTCTGATACACGCTTGGGGTCTGATTTTAGCGTTCAGCAAATTTTCACCCTTTTCGACGAATGTTGTAGGAATACGAACCTTCATACTCTCTGACATTACAACTTCTCCATCTTCATTTTTCATAACACTTCCAGTCGCATCTTTTCTCTCTTTCTGTGTGTACGGCGACGATACTTCATATGCCGCTTCGCCTCCCTTCTTTTTTGCCTTGTAAAGATGGCGATGTTCGATATATGCCTCAAATAACTCCTCGAGATCATTGCATTGTTCTTTTTCTCGATCACCATTAATAACTGTCATATTGTCGAGACCATCATTGCCGACCTTATACAATATGGACATGGCCAGATTTAACGAAAAGGTGACATCTCCATCATACATATTGATATCATTCATCGTATCGCCATATTTTTCACTGATGTATGGTGCACCGGATATCTTGAATGGAATTGAAGCCCATGCATTTTTATTATCATCATATATATGTATGCTGAGTGTTTCGGCTTTGGTCGATTTTCTTACGGTATTGACTCTATATTTCGATCCATTGATTTCCTTTTCGAATTTGGTGGACATGTTTTCTGAATTTTGAGTTTGAATTGTTGATTTGTTCGTTTTTGCATCCCATAAATATTTCATTTTTACAAAAACATGGAATTGAATTTGATAGATACACGCGCCGATATTGTGGAAGAACTACAACGCGTTCATGGTATTGGTCCCATTTTGGCGAACAAACTGTACGACGAAGGAGTGCGCTCAATCGATGAGTTGCTTTCCCATCCAGATGTGTCAGACGGGGTAAAACTTTGCGCAAACTATGTGGACGAACTCGAAAAGAGTATATCGTATAATAAAGCAAAGAGACTAATAACCAATTATCGGGAGACATTGCGCAATCAACATCCATCTTTGAAGCATTTCGACATAATCGGAGTGGGAGGATATAGGCGACTCAAAAAATATGTCCATGATATAGACATACTTGTTGTATCTGACACATTGACTGGTCGAGACATTAAAATAGATGGTCAATTAGTATCAGCCGGAGAGACAAAGGCGGTATATATTATCAAAGATAAGACACATCATATTCTCGAGGTATATTTAGCCAAGTCGCATGAAAGAGGTGCTGCTTTATTGCATCATACTGGTCCGAGTGTATGGAATATAGTAATGCGTATACATGCCAGAAAGCGAAAAATGAAATTAAGCCAGCATGGTCTTGTCGATGAAAACGATAAAATCATAGCAAGCAAAACGGAAAAAGAAGTGATGAACGCATTAGACTTACGATACGTTGAGCCCGAGCACAGGGGAAGCGAAGAAATTATGCACGAGCTCTTCGGAGAGGGTAGGTAGTTTCAATAGTTCTGGATCAATCTCTTCTTCCTCACCTTTCTCGACCTTTCGAATAAAGCGAATCAATTTTTGGTCGGTTAGATTTTTATCCGGCAATTGTCCGATAATAAACAACTTATCGAATGTTCTGCATCGACTAAGGCCCATATACGGCATACATGGATCGAAAACACCACCGAGATAAAGCATAGTGGAATCAAATTCCAAACCTTGTCCTCGATGATATGTGATCGCGTAACCCAACAAAATAGGAAGTTGAATTCTAAGAGCGACGATAAAACCTTTCGAGTCGATTATATCGGCGTATGGCCTAATCACTCGAAGAGTTCCATCCGAAAGACGACCAGTTACGGAATACAAGTTGATCTTATTCTCAGGTGTAAACTTTTCGAGTAATCGATCAAACACATGCCTATTTCGAGATTGATTATAGAATTTGAGCGTTGCCTTCGATTCGGGAGATAATGCATCGTATAAACAGGTTGCATATATCTTATTTGGGATAGCATCTTCGCCCATAGGTTGATTTTCAACGCAGTTGAATTTTTCGAACTTATCAATGTATAGAATCTTTCCATTGTAGAACGTACGTTTCGGTTCGAGTGACTTGATTAATAGCATCTTGGCATTTCGTTTCAAAACGAGTAGATGGGAGGTCGAAAAGTTAGAACTTTCAGCCGTCTTAACTATATTTCCACTCGACGATATATCGATGGCTCGAAAGCCGAACGATGTCCCCGGGAGTTTTGCCAACATTTTTCGATTAATTGCATCACAAGTTGCTCGATGCGGTGCGATCTTTATAATGTCCGGATTATCCTTCTCGATTTGAGCAATTTTCTCCGGCGAAGTAACACGTGGTTCGAAGAAAGAATAGTCACCACCATACCTTATGTTGTTCAGAGCGTTGACCATATCTTCTGCTCTTTGTCGATGTGGTACACGCAACGGATAAAGTGTTTTGTTGAAAATCCAACAGGGTGCTTCGAATGCATACTGATATTTAACGACCTTTGGGATCGGTGTTAATTGCGCAAAATCACCAGATGCGATGACTTGGGCACCACCAAACCTGGCCGAAGACTTATTGATGATCTGTAATTTCTTATCGATAATCATTAACATGTCACCACTAATCATTGATATCTCATCGAGGATAAGCATTTTGATTTTCTTAATGCCTCTGGGTTTTAACTCTTGCTCCGCCCAATCTGGGTCGATCTCTCCGTTATCAGCGTATATCATTTTATACGTCACAGTTGGTGCAATCTTGAGCGCCTTGTTTAAAGATTCACCTCCAAACAAATGGGCTGCAACCCAAGTTGGTGCGCATGCAACACATTCATCTATGTTCTCTTGACGGATGTATCGAATCAAATGTGTTTTCCCCGTTCCGCCTCCTCCGCTGATGAAAACTGATTTTCCCTCGTTTATTACATCGAGAATGGCCTGTTGATCTGGATCCATTTTGACCGGGTTTTAAATCATTTGCAAAAATAATTAACAATTTATATTTCGACCTCATTGTAAATATATGAGCACGCAACTAATGTATACTTCTCCCATGGATTCGAGGGAGGTTTGAGCTCGTCTGGATTAGTGGCTTTCTTTTCAGGCAATCCGAGTGCGGCTTTAATGCAATTGTCTATCTTTCTATACGATCCTTTATATGTCGAATATTTGCATACTATAGTAAATTTCGGCTTCTTGCATCCATTTACACCCTGTATAATTTTGCACATTTTCGATATCAATTCCTTTTCTTCGCTCGCCGAAGGAAAGTTATTTGTAATTGGTCCAATGCCCCCAACACCGGGTTCATTATATACTTTCCAGTCCTCGACTGAATGCCCAGTTTCCGATTGAATCGCATCGAAATATTTAGTGCAATAATAAGGATTACACTGTAAATAAAAGGTATGGTCTGTTATATCAATCGATAGATCATTTAATTTAACATTCATCCATATTTCAAATATGGGAAAGTTATTTTCCTTTTCGGCCGCTATTACTTTTTCGAGAACGTCTATTGCCTTTCTAAACATTTATATCAAAAAATATAATTGTTCATATAAAGTCATCAAACGATGGTATATTGTTTGATGACATATGCATTTTTCGTTTAACTTTTTCTTTTGGCTTTGATTCGAGAAGTTCGTCCATCTCCTTCGAAATGACTTCTTTGTCGTCAGAGCTAAGAGCAGATGTTTTAATCAGAACTTTACATAAGCCGGTTCCGCTGGTTGGCTGCAAGCCGTATAATATTCTCGGTACATCTCCTTCGAAAGGTATATCCTTTGGATCCTTAATCGCATTGTATATAAACGTTTGTGGTTGTTCGAACGATAACTTCGATATAGGATCGACATCATCGTTCTTGACAAGACCATGTCTTTCAATTGTCCCAACTTCACCCCGATAGGTTATGTAATCGCTCATTATCTTGAAATGTTGCGTCATTGTATTTCGGAGAGAATCAGATTGTCTGGCTTCGAGCAGCATTTCCTCGTATATTCTCGCACGTGTTTCGGCAAGGCCATATAGTTCGATCATCTCGGATATGTTATTTGAAAACACATATCTTTGGTCGACCTCTGGTTGACTCAGAATATAAGCTAAATCTCTGCCGTTTGATTCGATTCGATATATTGTTTCTTCGACTAATCGACCATCTTTGGCCAATTCGAGATTTCCTTCATATTTCACGATGTCTGTATTTCGAAATGAACCATCACCATGAACGATAAGTTTAGAACATATTTCTTCGGAGATACTTATAATTGCATCTCTCGATTGGCCTGGATAAAAGTACACATACATTCGAGTGACTGCATCTAATGTTTCATCAGCCGCAACGAATGCAACGATACCTGGGTATTCCTTTCCAATGGACATCTGTATTTCGAACAGACTTACTCTATTGAGAAGCATATCGATAGTGTTTACATTAAGTTTTAACTTAAACGATGAACGAGATAACTGCATCACCATGTTTTTGGTCGATTTGTCTAATCGATCGATCCATTGACGAATCATTTTCTCATCATCGTCATTGGCGGCAAAGCTTTTACTCGAGATAAGTGCGGCCGAATACATTATATCGTTCAGAGTGACTGTATTGATCTTTTTGGCGAACTTTACACATTCGGCATAGTTCGATCTAAGTTCAGGTTTTAATACTATGGTCGTAACTGGATGCTTTGTTTCGATAGTTGGACTCCATTGGAGAAGTTCCTTGAAGCGAGTTATTCCATGAACGCGTTGTAATCTAGAAGCTGCCCCTCCAACTAAACCTTTCGCATGAATAGATTTCAGCATACCTTGTGTAAATGTTTCGGATAGATTAAGCGCTGCCTTTAATCCAACAGGTTCGCCATATTGTATAAGCGAATACTTATACTTGTAATGAATATTTGAAAGCAATTCCTCATATTCTTTCTTACCGTAGTTGATAAATTGCTTCGTACATAGTGCAAAACGAACCAATCTTTCGAATGGAGTAATACGTTCCTTGATAAGAGCAAGTAGTTCGCCTTCAACACTATCGCCGCAATGGCATTTAATTAAACTATCGATGAATCGCTTCAATAGAGGCCAAAGTTCAGTTGCCTTACTTTTCCCTCCCTTTCCTCGATGCTTGTTAATCATATATTCGAAATCGATAGGTGACTTATATTTATCTAAGTCGAGTTTAAATTTGTTATCGCTTGTGAGATTTCCGTAATGGATATAATCATCTTGCCATTTGTGCCGCACGTCAAGACATTCTTCATATTCCTCTTTCACGCCGCTATTATAGCGTTTTTCGAAGTCGGCATCAGACAACGATAAAATGGGTATTCTTATATCGATTATGTGTCTCAAGTCCAAATTCATATGTCCATACGAATACGCCACTATTCGATTATTATCTCCTACTATTTCCCCGGCATATCTCGACGACATAGATGATAATCTCATACTAAGCATACGGGCGAAATATCCTTGCTCTGCGACACCCATACCCTTATCGTATAGATCTTTCCTTTGCTTCATACATTCGATGAAATGTTCAGCTGGATCAAGTCCATATGAATATGCGCCACGGCAATAGCCTCTCGTTTCGGCAGTATCCAAGTAACGCGGGAAGTATGGTAATGTTCTCGAACCATTCGCAAGTAGCATTTTCGGTCGTGCATCCAATACGCTCACCTGTCCAACGGTTCCTAAGGCACGTACAATTTCGACACTTCTCTGTTCGAGATACTTGTTTCTCTCATAACTCGTTCCCTTAAAGGTATCGAGTATGATTTTTCCAATTTCATTTGCGCCATATTGCGCTTTGATATGCATCTGTACCGCATCATAATATTCTTCTGGATTCTGTCCGGTCGGTACACGAATCTTACCCGCATGCCATAGTTTTGCATATTCATCAATCAGTTCGACTCTTTTGTCGATTATCTTATTTACTTCAGCTCGCGGTTTAGGTTGAAGTCTCAAATCATCGGCTTGACTCTGACCGATCATTCGATTGACTGTATATGCAAATTTTGTAATGTCTTCCAACACTTTAATCGCAGCATATGCTCCGACATTATGTGCTATGTATTTTAATAGATACGCTGATGTCGAACAAACAGCTTTATGATTAAACTCACCGCCAGTGATGTTGCCTGCCTCGACCTGTAATCTCGAATCGTTGAGGTAAAAGTTCGAAGGAAGTGCAAAGGAAACTATTTCATTCGGCGTGTATGACTCTTTTGTCAATTTAATATCTCGAGTGTATGTTCCGCTTCGAAGTATCTTTTTAGCCTCATCCTTCGTAAATGTTTTAAACGACATGAGGGCGTTCACTCCAGAAATCACATCGTTCGATCCAAATATTGCAAGGCGTCCATCCTTCGGCGCAATAAACTGGACAATATTCGATTGAAGGAGCAAGGCAGAAGCACATACTCCAGGAGAACTTGGTATAAAAGCTTGTATTTCATCTCCATCGAAATCTAATCCCTTCTTATCGCAGACAGCTAATGGGACGGAAAAGGTTTGTTCGTTCGTTACGACGAACATCAGGGCATCAACAGATTCTTCCCGAAGAGATGGGTATCTATTATTAAAACCCAAGTCACCAGTAAGAATGTGGCGTTCAACTATATCGCCCGGTTTTAATGCTCCAGCTATAGACTTACAATTCGTATCATTAATAGCGAAGTACTTTCCTCGATAAAACCTTAGCGCTCCGGGATACTTATTCGGTCCATTCATGACCAACATTCGGAGAAAGTTGATATTTTTCTGGGTGACTACTTCGGCAATAGATGTCTTCATTGCAAACATTTTCGGATATGCCAATGTACCTATACGTCCATGTGGTCGACCTGTTGCTACCGTACGAGCAGATACATCATGTCTGGCGCCTAGTACGAATTTTCGAGGGATACCTGTCTTTCCGGCAAGCATCGAGATGTATGGAACAAAGTCCTGTGTTTTCTGTTTTGCCTTCATTCGAAGAATAGGTGCTTCTTCTTTCGAAAGCTGAACATATAAAGTTGCAACATTAATGCATAATCTCTCGAGATCATCCATAAGCTTCTTCATAGAATCCTTATCTAGGTTTTCGATGAATGTGTTCGAAAGATTACTTCGAATAAGGCCAGCATCCGTTATGATATCTTGATGAAGGCGTTTCGGTTTGTTAATTTGCTGTTTCCCGATCTTGCCTGATTTTGGCCTGGCCATGTGCGTCGTTATAACAACATATTCTGTCATGAATCGATATGGCTCAAAGCCTTTTGTATCATATCCTATAAGTTTTAAATCATCAGTGGATAAACCAATCAATGTATCCCATATACGACGATTGTCAATAAGATTTAGGTTTTCATACAACACTTTCTTTCGATGACCTATATCTTTAAGGACCGTCATCGGTGTAGTCGAAAAGCATGCCACTATCGAAGTAACGGCTCTATTATCCGCCTGGATTGGAACGGCATATGCCGTTGTTATTTCCGATTGACAGAACGGACACATATGTTGGTTCTTCTCTATCCTATCTCGAATGTTTATAATCGTTGGACGAATATGCTTTTGCAACAACTTATACTTCTCCTCTGTAGGTATTGGAATCTTCTTACACTTAATACACACAACACTTAGTATTTTCTTAACATCGTTCGTTGCAAGCGGATGTACTATTGGAATTGGTAGTTTAACATGCCCATAATGTCCCGGGCAAGTTGTTATATCTCCATTACATGTTTTGCATCTTACGGCTTTACTTATTGGTCCTAGATATGGATCATTATCTTCATCCCTATCCGTTTGGTTCAGTGAATCAGCTCCATATTCTCTAACACTTTCACTCGCTATTTCATCACTAGATTTAAGACGCAGACGAAAGGATAACAAAGACGCATTTCCAATATCCATTTTATTTAAAAGAAAAATACATCATTTTTCCCTCCCTAAGGATATAAAAATGATTATTTAACACCATAAAATGACATCATACCCACATCCAGCGTATGGTGATGGAACGACCATTCAAGCCGTTGATATTGCACACGAGCGATTCATCGAATTTCTGACGTCAAACCAATACATCGATAAGGCGATTAATAATCTATTTCGAAAAATGAATGCAAGAAAGCAATATTCATCCGATCTTTATAAGACCACTATATTGTCTACCAGGTTGTTCAACGACATATCTGAGCACACATTAATCACAAAAGCACAAGTTTGGTCTAATCTCGAAGACGAGATCAAAAGGCATATGCCAACGGATAAACGCGGATTAGTTTCCGTGAGAACTTTCGTTACAAGCGGTGATGCCAGATTAGAAATACTATATACACAACTCGATGCATGAATAACTTATTTTTTGCAATGAAATGTATAGTCTATATAATGGTAATTGGGGTGTTTATGATGAATATGAAGAAATTGATGTGGAAGAAGAACCAGTCGTTGAGACCGCGCCAATAGAGCAACCTGTCGAAGATCCAGTAGTTGAACAACCCACCGAAGAGCCAGTAGTTGAACAACCTGTAGTCGAGAAACCAATCGAAGAGCCCGTGGTTGAACAACCAATTGAGGAGGCACCTGCCGAACAACCAATTGAGGAGGCACCTGCCGAACAACCAATTGAGACGCCTCCTATCGAAAAACTGAATAATATGCCCGACGAGGAAGTCTTGGCCTTATATAGCAAGGTCGAGTGGATGCAAGGAAAAAGAAAACCAAAGTCTAAATCAAAGGGCGTACAAAACACTCTCGTCAAAGGAGGAGATGGAAGTTTAACCGTCGATTCTAATCTAATGATAGAGGCTGAATTAACCGATCCTAATGCCGCATTGGTTCAACGATACATTCAGGCCGTCCGTAATAAATTTCAATAAGTAGAGGTGACATATTTTTTATGTCGCGAAATGGCTGAAAAATCACATGAACCAACGGAAGAGGTTATGGAAGAATCTGTTGAGGAGGTCCAATCCGACGCAATGAAACTACTCGTTAGTTTATCGAATGAATTGCGCGGAGAGTTAACAAATTGGGATGGTCCATCTGAGCCATTAATGACAGAGGAAGCTTTTGTTGGATATTATCAGTCAATACCTCGATTGAACATGTCCGCCGCAACAAAGCGAAAGGTCATGAAAGCATTGCTGTTTAATGAACGATTGAACGAATACATGTCATATGTCTCGATTTCGGATGAAGAGCGAGAAGAAATTTTAAAAGAGCTACTCGCACTTATGCCATACAAGGCGAAAAATAGAGATAGGTGCAGAAAGCCAAATCCAGAGTTTGCTGCCGCAGCTGCACAATACTCCAAAATATATGGTTACGACAGATTAGGTACAGAGCTATGGCTTCACATGGAATTGGCATACGATAGATTATCCAGTATGAATTTTGCTGAGCTCGAAGAAAAGGTTACTAAGCAACTCAATGATCTGTATATGAAAAAATTTGCTCCCAATTATATCAGAGAGTATATTTCCGAGGCAAGTGACAAAAGATTCCAGCAGATACAACAACATCATGGCTCGAAAATATACACGCTTATGCATCCAGATGGCGCGTCGGAGGAAGTAATAGCTGCTGCAAACGAAAAATTCAATCGAGAGATTTTACATAAAGATATGCGTGCATCATCGAAGGTAACCATACCAAAAATTAATGATTCGAGATTACGTCACTTCTAGTTATTTCTTCTTGAATACAACGACTCGAATGAGCGAAAGGTATGCAAAATCCTCGTCAGATAACACCATCTGAATACTGGTTGTTTTAACACCTTGATTTTTGATGAATTGCGTCACGAATTCGCTCATACTAATTGCTCTTTCATCGAAAACACACTTGAAGTTTCTGAATGTTTTCTTGAGAATATCTCTAAAGACCAATGATTCGGTATACATGTCATCACTTATTGTCGGCAACCATACTGATATGTTTCGACCAAACTCACTTTTCGAATGTTTAGATACATCGAACAATGGTTTGATTTTAAACTTCGGGGTACCTGGTTTTGATGCATCTATTCCATTGAAGAATATCACTTCGCCGTTGGAATTGGTTTTGAATCCATCGCCATTCTTTTTGCGTATTATATCGAGAATTGCATCTCCATCGTAGAACGTACAGGCAAAGAAGGCGTTTCTTCGAAGCAATTTACTTAGAAACATATGAAGCTCAGATAGATTGCTCGCATCATTGAATGTATAATGTATAGCATACTGCATAGAAGCGACATTTATACTTGCTCTGGGGAAATTTGAATCGCCCTTAATATCTCCAATTACCTCTTCGACATCATCCTCTCCGATCATATACTTTATCGTTCGAAGATTAACTGTTGGGTGGACAAGTTTTTGTTTGCCATGTATTGGATTCACCAATGCATGTTCACTTTCCTTCTCGAGATTATCTACGATTGAATTCATTCGAGATTCATATTCGAGTAAAGCCAATAGATCACCATCCGTCACATAATATGAGCGAACACCTGCATAGAGTGCTCGAAGTATATCACTGCCACGTCCACCACATACTTCGAGTAATGCATCATCCGCAACAAGTTGGGGCGAAATGAACTTTTCGTATATGATCGCTTTAATCAATCGATTGGCATATAAGAATTTGTTATACTCTGGCATTCGTCCAGACTTCCTGAAATATACGGCTATGTCTTTATCGACTTCATTTACCCGTTCTGGCGAGATAAAGTCCAACATGGTCGTCAGATTTTTGAGGGCCACGATGTAATTGTTTCCATATATCCGACCGCCAGCTCTATATTCCATTGTTTTGTCTTCTCGAACCCTTATTGGTACCCACTTGTTATCTTTTAATATGCATTCCACGACGGTATCATCATACTCTTCTGTTGCTTCGACAATGTGTGAATTTGGCAAAATAGCCGTTGCGAATGGTATTGGAGCTCTTTGATATTTTTCAATCGACAATAGAGGAAAGTGATCAGTTAGATATGGATTTTTTCGAATGACCGGTCTTATTCTTGTTGATATACTTTCACCGTTCATCCAAGTGTATGCGAAATATCTCCCATCTGGTATCCGCTTCAATAGAAAGTCATTACTATTTGTCGAAGGGGGTTTGATTTTATATAGCTTTCGCGAAAAGTATAGATCTTCTTTGTGTGTTAATATCATTCCGTCATACATGAAGCCATTTTTCTCGAGTTCAAACATTTTCGATACTTCCTTTTTGAAGCTGTCCTTCGTTAACTCTTTGTGCGATTTGACGAATATCTTGATGTCGATTTCATTGAGTAAATCGGTTAACACTGAGAAGCCTTTTTCTTCCAAACATTTTACCCTTACTGGGAGTTGTGAGGTGACCAATACATTGCTTGCATATGATAATACATCGAAGATATAGAACTTTCCCTTAAACATTTCACTATCGAACACGAAGTGTATTTTGTTATATCCGGCTGGATATATACTAGCCTTCGCCAATCGCTCATAGTGCTTTTTCGATAATTGCAACGATCTGGTTATATCGGAATCGGATAGGAATATCTTAACCAACATATTTCCAGTAATACCATCTGAGCGCTCTATCTCAATAATTATAACACTTCGCTGTCCATCTAATTTTCGAGTAATCATATATGGATTATGATCCAAATCATGATATATTCCATATAGCTCACTGTAACCTATCGTTACGGGATTTGCGATGAAGCCACTAAAACCAACTTGGTGTTTCTTCACACGACTATCTTTGATTTTTGCTTGTCTTTGATCGAACGCTCTCCATATCGGTTGCATATAAGACCATAAGGCCGTTATTCGAGAAGTATGCTTTATGGCATTTAGTTGATTCAATGCGTTTTCTTTACATATGCCATGATGTATGACGTGCGAAATGACTTGTTCAATGTCCTTAAGTACAGGCAATGGTTGTCCATTTTTCGGAAGATATTCAAATTCTATTTCGAAGTCGTGACCACATATGTGCTTACCGGCGGAATTGATTTCGTTGAAAACTTGCATCGCTTCCTCGATTGAATTTATCTTACCTAGTTCAGGACCCCATAAGAATGATTCGACACTGGTCAACATTGCTTTTGAATTGGATGATTTATGCCTCTGTCGAATGCTTGCATCGACACGCCATGAATCTCCGAATTCAAACGATAATCTGAAGACGGATGCGAAGTTGGAGTACTCTTTAATCGGATCAATTGGTGTTTCTTCGCTTATAGATAGCTTCGGAAGATAACCATACAAGGACAATAAATCGCGATCATCTCCTGCAACCACGATGGCCATCTTCGATATTTTTTGCTCACTTGTCCAATCGACGCTTACCATTTTATTGTTTTTTCGATCAAGTACATCTTTTCGTCTGACATTGTTGGGGCCCTGTCTAAGTAAATATCTTTCGAGTGATCCACCCTTTGTCCATAAACCTTCTAATGTTTCCACGAAATCTTTAAACGACATATGGGAAAATTCACCATAATTCGAACTGGCCGTCTTAAGACGAATCTCTAGTTCCAAATTTGAATCTCTCTCGTTACAATATAATCGTTCAAATGCTTTGAGGGCTTGCATAGCACCCTCGCCACGAAGAATTTCGGTTTCGCCATCGACCATGAACTTCACACTATTGTAAAATAGATTAAGAAGCGTATCCATTTCGATTCAAAAATAATTCATTTATTAGACATTCAACATCACTTCGGCATATGGCCATTCCCAATCAGAACAGTATAATATCTGTGTCTTTTTGTTTATAAGCACAAGGGAATCTTCATCCCATTTACCATCACCCTCCGCTCCTCGTGAGGCCATGCGTTCCTTGCATTCGTTTAATGCGGTGTTGATAAAATACGTTGCCCCTATAATAAGTCCCCAGTCTACAAGCTGTCTCAAAACTGGTTCATCTACCATCGGTATCGAAGAATCAACCCCGTCGAAGATCCATTTCGAATAAAGTATGTTTCGCTCCATAAGAATATTATGTTTAGGATTAAGATCCATCAGTTTGGCCAATGCCTTTAAGGTTGCCTTGGTAATGCAATTTTCTCGAATCTCTTGTCGGATGTATGCTGGCAGGTCATAGTTTAAAATCTTGTGAATATCCTCCAGTGGTTCGACGCAGGGAGCTAACTTTTTGTCGAGAACCATTTCGAAATCGTTTTCATTGATTTTGGTTGTTTTACCAGCGGCAATAAGTCCATCGACCGAGTAAATGCATCTTCCACGGTATACATCTTTGTTTGCTCGAACGATTTTCCAAGTGTCTTGCTTCAATGGATTCACTACATGTACAAGCAAGCCGAAATTTTTTCTGGCCCTGCCATATAAGACATTCATTCTCTGTTGTCGAAAGCTATCATCTTCTTTCTCCATTGGCAAGTAGAATGTCTTTAACGGTTGTACATTATTCTCGACGAATAGCGAAATGAATTTCACCGATGGAACCGGCGGAAACACGGGCCTAAAACTATCATCATATAACCATCGATAGTAAATTGGGTCAAATCCAACTACGAGTATAACATTATCCTGTCCATCAATAGCATTTTTGATTGAATTGTAGAAAATTGACTCCATACCGGCAACCATTCCTCTTGGACTGAGATATTCATCTTGTAATGGCACTCCTAATAATTTACACTCCTTATCACAATTAACATGCTTGATCGTATAATTCGATAAGTCTTCATTAGAATGAATACTTAAGTCCTTTATCGTTAGTTCTTTTTGAAGAGCAGTTCTTCCCGTTTTATTGGGACCTGTTATGATTACCAGTTTGATCGCCATTTGAAACTATTAAAAGAATCATTTGCAAAAAATTCAGAATCTATTTGAGAATATCCTTTCGTCGTTCGGCATATAACGCGTGTAATGATTTAAACGATGTTTCTTTCATCATACGTTTTATGGCCTCCGCCTCCATATGTTTCATATTGATATATTCCTCGACATTATGTTTAAATTGCTTAATATCGAGATCTGTATGCTCTGACTTTGTGTTCAATAGGGCAACCCATTTTTTATCCAATGGAATCGATGGAACATATAAAGGCTTTGCCGAGTTTAATCGTTTATATTCCTCTTCTAATTTTTCTAATGGAACAAAACATATGTTTGCTGCCGGCTTCGCAACAGCCGACTTTCCGGAAAACATATCAACTAGTCCAGAAACGCCAGGTTTTTCCGTCATAAACTCAAACCGTTGTATATCAGCAACGATGCGAGACATTCGTTTCGCCTTCGGAAGATCGTATAATGGATCGACATATTCCAATACATTTTTATCTATCGTATTGGTTGCTTTTGGATAAAAGCTTGTTTCGACCTCAACGGTGTTGGTTGGACATACAATCGGCGAATAGTTTGGATAGATTGCCGGAATGCATGAATATCTCGGTGGGGAGGAATTGATTATATCTTCGATACATATATTGCATTTTGTCACATCCGGAATATAAGTGCCTAACAATTCGAATGGAGATCTTACTCCAGACATAATGATATGCTCGCTGAAATGCCTCTTTCTGGGATCCAATACCGCTTCGAATAGGATATCACCTGGCCTAAGGTATTCTATCGTTAAATCTGCATTAAATTTTGTATGAATCAACATTTTATTTCCTAGAAGTTCCCAATCGGATGTCTCCTCGACGTCTATTTTATTGATCGACTTGACTCGTCCCATTTCATATGCTACCTTTGAAAAACGGTCTTCGATTTTCGATCGTATAACATCTTGTATATTGTCGTATCGGCCAAAATCTTCCGAGACCATGGAACTGAAAATTACATTTTTCGTTCGCATTTGCACTAAAAATAAATCACTTTTATGAGACGGGAAGTTCACGATAGATATATATGATCCTATCGCTAGATTTTGATTGTCGAAGTAGTAGCTCGGCCCTAATGTCCCTACACATCATCTCCTTCTGAGATGGAATTTCATTCGCCGGAAGGAAATGTCTATATACGCGTTTCAATGTTATGGGATTGATGCTTCTACAGCCCATTCCTTGCGGTTGAAGACGTTTATCTTTTTGTCGGACAAATTTAGGTCTTAATCTAAACCTTGGTTGCCACCTACCAGGCGCTATACCTGATCCATTTGAAAAGATGCCGCAATAGTCACCCACTTCGTCCTTCATATGAATCCTCTCAGTAGGATACTCGATTTTTGTCCATCTTCCATTATCCAGAATATGGCTCGATGTTCCAATCATAAATCCAATTGGATTCGGCCTGGCGGATGGAAGTCTATTTTTGGCGAAGGATGTCCGATCATCATCCCCTTCATATATTATTGCATCGATACTCTTAAATAATTCGAATAGCTGACCTTTTTTCATGTAGTCCGACTTAAGTATATCGATAAAATCGGGATAGCTCAGCATTGCATCTATGTATTCGAATCGGTTCTTCTGTCCCTTGATTTTCGAAAAGTCCGCATACATATCTTTGCTTGAACGTTGTAATCCAGTCTTGCTTACGATCACCCGATTAATTCCTACATTTCCACCGATTTGTATGAGAGACGAATATAATAATGCATCTTGCTTACTCTTCAGCGAAATGAATGTTTCATCGGAGTGAATATCTTCCAACGAGAGATGTACCTTATCAACTAGTTTTATCTGAAAGATTGAAATTTCCCCGTCTTTATATAGCGTTGATATTGCATTAAGTATAGACACATTATCGATATATTTCATCGACCAACTTATCACCGGCGATGCATTCGACCTGATATGTTTTGTGATAGCCGCCAATGACCAAATTGGTCTGATCTTTCGCAACGCATATCGAATTATATCAATTGAATTATCTCGTTCGAGACGTTTGTAAAAGGTATCATACATTCCACGTTCGAGTTTATCCGCCTTAATAACATATTTGCACTTATCATCCCCAAAGGTACAATTCACTGCTCTGGAACGAACTTGTGTCCATATCTTATCTGTTTCGAGATATTCCAATTCCTTCATATAGTGCCGAATCTGTGGCTCAGAAACGAGATTGTTTCCTTTTGGAGGCGAGTATATGAGCATGTAGATATTCACATATTTTTTCGAAGTATGTTTATGTGATTCCATTCTGCCGGCGCGTTTCTCCAATTGCTTCTTTTTCGCGATACTCGGAACAGAGCCAAGTATAATCAAATGGTTCGTGTCGGATAAAGTTATGCCAAGCTCACCGATCGATGATAATAGAACATGCATAATTTGATTTCCGGTTGAGTTGGCTGCTGAATTGTATTGCCTCAATTGCTTTGCTCGTGCCTTCTCCGTGACTGATCCAGTTAAAGTCATATAACGCATTGGAATAAATTGATGCTTGGTTGACCTGTTGTGCTTATGCATCGGTTCACTACAAACACAACATAGTGTCAAGTCGTTTGGAGTACTGTTCAAGTCAATTATACCATTCGCGCGAAGTATTTCTTCATATTGGAGAATGCCAAAACGATGTATTCTTCGATGATAGGCAGCAGACTTTTCATGGTTCTTCGCCCCATCCAATACAAGCTTTATATATTCATATCCGATTGCGCTATACTTACGGATCTTATCAATCCGGAGACCTTCTCCTCGAAAAACGGTTGCATATTTCGGATGAACGCTAAGACCTGGCTCGTTTGGTGGAACATGAAAATCACTCGCTAGTAGTCGATCACTAACATCTTCACCTTCAACAACAACTTCATCTGTTTTCGCCGCGAGATAGGCATTCCATTGTTCTTCTGAAGATTGACATTCAACGATGCGTTCCCTTTTGAACCGTATGTTGTTTCGGGCGAACAATGATCCGATATATCGCATTTCCGGATAACTCGGAAGTATAGGTTGTTTGTAATATGCGACTTTTCCATCGAGAACTTTAAGTAGTTGTTCTATAGCCTCCTCCTTGATTATTACAATCGAATGATTAGATGTGACTGATTTGCGATATGTTAATTCCTCGACGTTAAATCGTTTTGAGCCTTTTGGTCGAATCGTATTAACGAATGGTATCATTTCGATACTAGAGGTCGTTATAAATGTACCACTAAGTGCCATCATTCGAAGACCATGTATATCCGGATGCTGAAGAATGTATTCGATTGCAGAACCATATGTATTTGTTCCAGCAGACGAATAAAGATTTTGATATTCATCGATAACAAGTAGTGAGTTGGAAAGCGAGTCAATCATCGTTTTGTTCACTGTGACTCGGCCATCCTCTATGGCTTTAACGATTTCTCGATCGCTTTTGTCGACGAGCGCGGTGACACCGACGAAAAACCTGTTGAAGAATTTTTGATATGTAATCATCTCGACATACTTGTATATCTTCGATAATAGTCTCTTTCGGTCAAGATCATCCTTAATTTCATCAACTTCTTCTTGGGTGACAAGACCCAACTCCGGCATCAAAAGTTCCTTTTCGAATGCGAGTAATGTGACCCACGAACCAAGTATATATATCTTCGGCACAACAACCTCCGTTCCGGCGAGGTCATATATTCGTCTAAGCGTTTCGATCAGATTCACAATTGCATAACAAGCGGATACCGTTTTACCTGTTCCCATTTCATAATCGAGGCATAAAACTCGTTCATCGGGAAAAGCGGTGAGATATCTAGTTGGAAGAACCTGATGTGGTTTGATCGAAAAAACACCAGGCGCAGTAGTAATTTCAACGTTTTTCAAAACTTGAAACTCTAAATTCTTTGCGATCGTTTCATACACATTCATTTCGAATCAAAAATAAACTGGCTTTCACTCATTAATCTAATGCATCGATCATCTCTATTACCGATAGTTCTTTGTAATCCTCATATGTTAATTTCCATTCCTTAGTAAATTGGTATGTTTTATGTCGAATGAGTTCCAAATATTCTTTCGGAAGATCCTTTTCGCATTGTCGACCACGTTTTTTGAATCGATTGATCATTTCTCCTTCTGGTAACTCGATGAATAGAATTGATATTTTGTTGAAGTAGGAGGAGTTGACGGAGAACTTAAAATTGGCGATGCGATCATACTCGTTACGTATTTTCTCTTCGTATGATTCGCCATCAAGTTTAGATATAATATCGCCTAATATTTCATTATTTGCTCTTCCATGAAGAATTAATTCTTTTTTGCATCGTTTGATATCATCTCTCGAAACATCTATCGGATACTTAAATATGTATTTTCGATACCATGGGCATCTTTCAACTACCAGTCCTTTCTTTTCCGTAATGGCCTGTTTCAGCCCAGTATAGAAACATTTAGAGCACAGTTTTTCGATTTCTATTGTTGCCTCTTCTGATGTTATTTCGTGGTTATATTGGCGAGTGATTATGTCTTTCATACGACGAATCGGTTCATATACCTTTACAAACATATCATCTGGGAAATTCTCTCGCATAGCATATGACTTTCCTGCGGCGATTCCACCTTCGACAATGTATATTGTGTTTGGAATTGGTCTACGAATATAAAAGTTATTGTCGATAATCAGAATTTTTTGAATTTCCATTTTTGTGTAAAATTGATCATTTTCATTACTATAAAGAAGATGACAACATCATGCGGTTTAATCATATTAATGCCGAAACCGGGTGGTGTACCGGCGGTATTATGTGTACAACAAAAATTTGGCTATCCGCTAAGGGATGCGTTGCATCATGCAATTAAAGGAAATGAGCGGGGATTGATCGAGGCTATCCGATCATTATCGAATGAAGATTATGATAGGCTAAAGGATAGAGAACAATTGAAGGCATTGCTGACACAAAAACACTCACCCATAAATAATGCCATTCGTTTAATTCAAAAATGTCTGAAATTCGTTGAACCGTCTCAAAATAAAACGATCGGTACTTGGTCAGTCCCAAAAGGACGATGCAAACATGGGGAGCATGCATTGGATACAGCTGTAAGAGAGACATTGGAGGAGACTGGTATATATTCAACCATGTATAGAATTATAAACTATAGAAAACCCCTAAAGTTATCATATGTAGGAAGCGATGAAAAACGATACATACAACTATTATTCTTGGCGATAGCATTAGAGGAGTTACCACTACACTCGAGACGATGCAACGAAGAGATTGATGAATTGGATTTGATCAGCATCACGGAGGTTGGTGATCTGTTTCCAAAAGATTATGGGCGGATGTTTTCTCACAGGTTGTGCGAAGCAGTCAAAAAGATTTCGCTGTAGGCTTTAACATTTTTGCGTAAAATGAATGTTTCTGGTATCAAAATGGATCAAGCATTTCTTCTGGATCGGATCAAGCAAATGCTTGAATATAGAGGTTATACTAAAATAGCCAAAAAAGGAAGTGGTATTCGAACAATAATACTGGCGCAAGAGAAGAACAATAATTGTATCCGTCCAACTGGGCAACTTGTATTGTGTCTTGACCTCGATCCAAAATATTCAGCTGCGCGCGTTGATTCGATTAAAAACGCCATCCTAGAAACGGCAGAGCAATATAAGTTAGATGAACATTCAAGTATTGGAGCAATCTTTGGTTTTGCGAAACAGGACAAACGTCTAACCGATATTATCAACACAACGAAAGAATTGAAGTGGCCATTCGAAATATTCTTTTCGACGGATTTCATCGTTGACCGAACTATGTCGAAGCTAACGAAAAATTACAAACTCTTGGTCGAGTGCAATTTACCTGATGCACCAATGCTTAAAAGCACCGATATAATGGTCAAATACGTTGGTGGAAGAAAAGGTGATCACCTTCAGTATGAAACCGTTGAATATGGTGACACTAACGCACTTACTCGATTAGTGATCAATAAGATAATCTAAATTCCCCGAAGGTCCTCCCAATTTTTGACAACACTTTCGGGTGCGTCAACTGGATACGGGAAATCAACTGGTTCTTCGTTATAAACACCTGTTTCTTTCAGCTGAATGAAGTCATTGATCCATCGCATCGCCACTGGAACCATACATTCTTCGAAGAACTTGGTATTCTTTTCGACACGTTGTATGTTGATAATCTTGTTTCGAAACATTATTTTTGGGTTTGAGTTTTCATGATCGAGATCATCCTTCCATTTCGAAAGACATTGTTCGTCGCACATAGCGAGTGGTTTATATGATACTTCTGGTGACATGATCATCGAATAAAGTAGTGTTTCTTCGAGAAAAGCATTCTCTGGCTCAAATACTTCGCCATTTTGTCCCGCGAGAATTAGGTCTGCGCAATTTGGTGCATACTTTCCGAAATTCAATGTCTTATCATTCGAAATCACCTCGCAACACGTGGCATATGATTTTGCCCCATTCGCCATGTTGTATCGAAGATATGGTCCATTATCGAGGTAATTGAACTCTGGACTATATGCGGCAAGTGGATCATCATATTGATGGGTCATTACGGGCAATATTCTGTCGTTATTGAAAAGCGCATAATCTGCCTCGATGATTTCTGTATTCTGTATCATTTGACAGTAATAGCCATAATTCTCGACCGATGATTTGGGCTCATGCCTACTAGGTGTTTTTGTTTCGAGAATGAAGTCCTTTCCGACACCATCAACCGAGCCGCGAATTTTTGGATGTTTTAGATGTGGAACAGATCCAAGCTCTTCATATTCGAGCCCAGTTATACCTGTAAAGATAAAACCACTAGTATCTTCGAAGACTGTTCCAACTCGCATGCAAAAGTTTGCTTCTAATCGTTCGCCATCAACCTCCATTTCCATTGCCGATTGTCTGTTTCCAAATACATTCATCATCGTTAGATAGGCTGAACTATTTGCTGCACCGGTTCGATTGATAAACCATTGTTCACTTCGCTGATCCTCGGTATATTTGTATAAGTCGGTTCTCATTTCGACACAAAAATTTTGTTGATAGATTCAGCTTAGGATTCGAGTAAACCGATTACATCACTTTCGTTGGAACCTACTCTGATGTCACGCGCGATCGGTGCGCCTGGTGCATAGTAGTTTTCCTTTCCCTTCTGCAACACCGGATAATTCTTATAGTAGTATTGCTCTTCGGGGATATATTCTTCATCTCCACCGCGTCTCCAGAACCAAACGGCGACTGCGACGATGATGACAAGAATGACCAAAACGATCAGAATCCACGCCCATGTGGGAAGCTTCCATCTTTTCTTTGTTAGTTGAGATTGAATGTTTGCCATTGAGAAGGCGCTTTCGGGCGCCTCTTCATCTGCGCCACCCTTGATTAACTTGGATTTCAACTTAGCCATCGATAGGTTAGTTTGTCTGGTAAGAAAATTCGATACATCATCTCATAATCAGGTGATTTTTTATGGCATAAACTGCCGACATGAAATCGATAAAAGTTTATGGTGAGGCACGCATATATCACTACACAGAGGAAGGACATAACTTTTACATATTAGTCGATCCAAACTTACCTAAAAATAAGGAACGATTCATCGTAGCCGAGTATGGAAAGATATCCGGCTTCCCTTATCGTGGATCAATTGGCATGTTTGACTTAATTTTCTGCGATTATCTTGTGACGAGAAAGTTACCAAAAATACCAAAGGTCGGGAAACCATGGTTTAGCATATGGAAAGGAGATGACGAAAAGCCACGTGTTGATTCGCAATATCGTCCCGATAATGATAAGTATGAACTAACTGTCGAATATACTCCAAAGAAAATGTGCACTTTCTACGAGGCATTTGCATCAGCTATCTCGAAGAACCGGTTACATATAACAGCCACATCGGATGAGAATTTACTTGTCTCTCTTCGAGAAGAACTTCCATCGATTAATGTAGTACCGAAGGTAACAGCTAAAAATTTAGAGAACTCATTCGCGAAGGTTTATCGTTCGGGTGATATTGTAATGTTTCTGGAGGGAAGGCCAAAATTATCCGACATACCCACGATGAAAGATATCCAATTATCCACATTAAACAATGAGCTTGCGATGGCGGGTGCTAATCGAAACAGGTGGGGCAATATACAGATAAAAATGAGTTTTCCTTCGGTATGTATCGAGGAGTATAAACGTTTGGCAAATGATATTGAATATTCTATCCGACCAGAGGCATACGAAAGAAAGGTGAAACTTGTCCGAAACAAATCGGCCGATCCACTTTTCGACAAACTGTCCTATTTGCTTGACTCAGGCGCATCGGGTGATAAAATAGTTGCGCCGTATTCCGATTTGGTTGAATTGGGTGAACGATTTGATCTTGGAGAAGCTTATATGTTAAGTCTCAGGTTGCAATGGATTGACTGATCTGATTCGAAAATAATTTTTGGTCGAAATGTCGTTAAACTACAGCGAAGTCAAATTTGTTGGCGGCATACCTTGCCGTATCAATAATGGTCGAAATAGAATGTATGTTCCCAGATATATAACCGAAGCACTTCCTCGAAAGATATTTCCCTCGACGGAATATTTACGATTGGCACGCATTAAGGAGAATGAGCTTATTAAAAATATAGCTATGCGATTTGGAGTTTATGATGGAGACATGCGTGATATCGAGAAGTTCACTAAACTTATTCGACTCAAAAATAAGATACCAAAAAACACATATTCGATCAATTCCATCGACGTCTCGTATAAGAAGGGCGATGAAGTTATATTTGAGATACATCCGAAATACAAACTTGATGCATTGAGTCTAGCCCTTAATATGTCAATAAGTCAAATGTTTTATACTTTTGGTCGAACAATTGGTTTCGGAATATCCAATCGAGGACATGCATATTGGAGTGATGCATACGCCGAAGATAATTGTGTTTGTTTGACCGTGAGCACAAATGTATTGTCCGAAAAGGACAAAAAATCTCCAGAGGAGCACGTCGTGGTTGCCTTCTTTGATACTCTTAAAGGAATGGCCAAGGGTAAATTCAAGATGATGTCTTTCGAAAAAGAAATGCTCTCAGATGGTCTTCTTGAAATACCATTTGAACGTATATACTCTGGAATGCAATATATAGCGAATCTTATCGATTATGTAGTTGTGACCGGTCCTGCCCAAATAGATGACGCATTAAAATCGATGGATGGGAAAACATCAATTAAGTACAACGAAACCATAACACTAGAAAAACCAGTTCGCCCTTCGGTTGATTCTCTTCGATATGAGGTTACATCTGAAGGACCTGTCTCTTTATTCGTTGCTACGAATCCCCGATGGGAACCCAAAACGGCCAAATTCCAAATAATGTTTTCGGCAGATGTACTCGAAAGTTTAAAGTGTGGTGCTAACGGTTTACATTATCTCGAGCATGTCTTTTGTAACATGTTATTGGAAAATGGAATATATATCGATTATAATGCATCGACCTCACCTACTGGCGAAGTGATGTATTATTTCCGAATGCTCGAGAAGGATGTGTCTGCCAATATTCGCGGAATAATCAAAATGCTCAATGAGACTTTAGACCTAAAGGAGTATGACAAGTACAAGAAGATATTCAAACGAGAACAACGGAGAGTAAATACAGAAGTGTACGATATGCCGGATAATACGATAAATGCGCCAAATTTCATGTTCGCATACAATACCGATATTGCGAAGGGTGAATTTCCATTGACATATATCCAATACCTCCTTCTTCGAGTTAGTAACATTGAAGCAATTACTTTGATGGCTCATTGTGATGTTTCGAAGGAGGACAGGGCATATTTCAAAAAGGAGATGGCTGCATTCTTGGCGCGTTGGAAAAAGAGATTTGACATCAGGCTACCATTACTCGAAATACCGGTCGTTGGAGTATTTCCTCCCTCGTATGTCGGTGGAAGATGGATGACCGAACTTGGAAAGGATGTTCTTCGCCTGTCTACGGTTAAAAATCCAATTGTCCGACAAATAATTGCTTGCAGTGCCATCGGTGGAACAGCCATTTCATCCGGTGCAGAAGTATATGGCATGCAAAAACTTAATCCGAAGAAACTAATGCTGCGGGATATTCATCCGACCAAATATTCGTCCGAATATCATTGGATGGATGTGCTTCCTCAAGGGCGGGACATATCGCAAAAATGGGTTGATGATGCAATGTTGCTTTCCACGAAGAAGTTGTTGGAAAAATATAAGAGCGAAACATTGGCGGAAATAAAACGATTGAATATTAACCGTAAATGAAGTCCTCGTCGTTTGGTGCATCGATGAAAGCGTCGAGTAATTTTTGTGTCTCTGATACAGGTTTTTCTTCTTCCTCGTACCCTGGCTCTTCTATATCCGGAGCTTGTGTTTCGGCTCGTTTTTCAATACTTCTAGTTAATCGATATTGTTCGTAATCGAACCTTTCATAAGTCACCTTTTGTCTGTCGAACCGTTTGAGCGTTTTCTTTTCGACGAATATGGAAATCACCTTCTCCGTGTAGAACACATGGTTCTTGGGTTTGGTGATTCCATAAACAGCGAAGCCATATGCAGTTTCTTCCGACAACGGATTAACCATAATCGCATTTCCATCGATACGTTGGAACCATCCGGCAGGAACTATAGTACGGATATTATCTCGTCGTTTATAATGCAGCCATATGTTATCCGTTTTAATAAGATTTGCATATACTGTACTCGATGGACAGATTGGTATTTTATCACCATCGAAGGCTGCTCGGGCGCGTGCGTTGTCCATCAAAGCCTTGTACTCCTCCTTTCCTAGGTATTTTTCGAATTTTGGGCGAGACATCACTAATTATGCGGATCTCTTTAATAAAGTCAACAATTTTTGCTTTTTCGGCCATCGAGTTATATTGCACATGTCTTGGAACAACAAGTAGTACCATTGCGTTTCGAGAGGTAGTTGTATATGTGAATAATAACTTTATCGCCATATATTGTGAACGAATAAACGCTCCAGCTGACAAAGGAATGACAGCTATTGGATCTCTTGTGAACTCATCTAATGAATCTTTTAGCCATTCCCATGATTCGTTCAGATATGATATTATGCCGTGCATAATAGTTCGACTTGGTTTTTGTAATCGAACCGAACCGGATGGGGCAAAGAAACCATCTCGTTCCATCAGTTCAACATGTTGTTTTACCTGTCCTGCCATTCCTTTTTCGAGTGCAACAGATTCTTTCGGATGATCTGCCGTATATATTATGAGTGCGCTTCCATCTGGAAAAGAAACCTCATAAAGTTCCTCCGTTCCGATTGAAACAGGAATGGTCGCCTTGGAATAGGTCATATACCATAATTCTGACAGGATGGCAACTATGATAACTATAATGATAAACCATATCCACCACTTCATTTCCGAAAAATAAGAAGAGTCCACTATTACAATTTTTTAGGCATATTTAGGCCCATGAATATGTCTCGAGGAATGCCCTGCATGGTAGAATGGTCTTTTGTTCCAAGTAAAATTGAACCGACTGTTAACCATCTTTCTTTCGGTATACCCATCCTTTTGTATATTTCCGTATTATCGATCGGATCGGATCGAAGTTCATTTGGATGCATATCCCAAAAGAGAAGCCATAAATCACCGATAGGGTACCCGGAATTATCTAGTATACGCATTTCAACGAGACAAAAATTCATTTTTCACCTAATCATCTATAGCAGCGATTTGCTCGCCTTGGTCAACTGTTCGGCACGCTTCTTCTTTGCCTTCGTCTTGGCAGCTTTCTTTTTGGTTTTCTTTGATCGAACGTTAACTGCATCCAATCTACTTCCCATTTCGAAATTGCTAGGCATAAAACGCGTTCCCTCGAAGAATCTGACCTTTACATCCGATTCGGCTGCTCGAAGATATGGGGTGATTCCTCTGAGAACACCCAAGGTTCCAAGATGAACGCCATTAGAAAATGCAAATGCTTTCTTCGATCGTTTAATCTCGGACTTGAAATTCTGTCCAGGGTATGCCATTTCGAGATATTCAAGCCAATCTTCAGTTTCGGCATTATCCATTTGACTTTCATATGCCGTAACGACAAGATCTCTCCATTGAAGGTAGTCAGCCAGATTTCTATCGAAATGGGCATTCAAATAACCATGAACACTTTTCGAGAAGACTGCCTTTCCGTTGACATTGTTCGATGCCATGTTGGAATACAACTCTTTCAATGCGGTATCAATCTCTGCGTTCAAACCACTTAGATTGTTCGCTCTGAGCTTATCAGTCGCAACAGCACCGAATTTAACGGAGAGTTGCGCCCGTACGTCAGCGAAGGATGAATCAACTCCTTGATTCTCACTTAAATTCTCGAGGAACTTATCGTACATATACTTCCAGTTTTCCTCATATTCACTATACGAGTTAGCCCAAGCGCTAATCAAATGATCAGGGACAAGGTAGTTATTTTCTTTAACTGCCTTTCTGAATTTGGTCGAATCGCACATCGGCTCTAACAAAAGTGCTGCGTCGACATTGGAGTAACCGGTCATTAATGCATTCACTGCTTCATACACCTTTTGGTTCTTCTTCGAAAGGAAATCCATTAATGTCCCAACCATGAACTCTGTCGCTCCCTTGTTATATTTCTTTTTAATCTCAACGAAGACATCGTTTCGGTTAACATAGTTTCCTCCCCCAATCACATATTCTCCGCATTGATTACGAGGATACACATGTATTCCCTTCCTCGCAGTAATGTCAGTCTTTGGAGCAGACCCTTGGCCCAATTCCTTATCGATCGAAATGATTGTTGCATTGTTACCGCATAGAGTAACCATTTTACCGACAATGCCTTGCTTAATCTTATCATCATCGACAAGATCATCGTGGAAATAAAACTTATCTCCATCAGTATATACGGTAAAAACCCTTCGACCAAGTGTTCCGTACCAATGGTTGGGTTTGATTCGCTCCTTTGAAACAACCTCCTTGAAGAAGTATTTCATGATGTGCGGAATCGTTGCCAAAACTTCAGGATCGCTATAATCAGCGTCTTTCTTCGCCTCGGCGATCATTTTCTTGAGTACTTCATCAGGAGGTCGTACAATTGTAATACTAGGTCTTGCAGCATACCAATGAAAGGCATATTTATCGATTAGTTCATTTAGCAATGGGTCTTTCTCTTTAGCAAAGAGAATTGGATTTGGTGGTAGTTTACTCGCCATATTTAAGAAACTTTAAAAACTCCAATTTATTCTCCATTAAAAGTATTTGAATAAAACTTTCAAGTATGGACTATTACAACGCTATCGGATCATCCTTTTTAGGTGATTCTTCGAGTAAGAGGGAGAATGCAGCGAACAATTTTCTGTTCGACGATACTGATAATCTTGCCAATATCCAGGCTGTTATCGATGATAAGTCGGCCTTAGAATCGACAGAAGCATTCGCCGCTGCGATTACAAAAGCATGGGGATGTGAAATTTGCGAGGCGGATATTATTTCGGCTTTATTTGTTGAGCTTGATGCATATGTCGATATGATCAATGAACATAAAAAGGCCAAACGCGTTGCATATGCACACCTTTTTAAAGAATTTCTATCCAGGCTGCCAATCAAAATGCAAAAGAGTTCACAAGAATTGATGGCCAAACAATTCGACAATATGATTAATCAGGGAATTAATGGAGCGATCGAGTCATCGACGGAATTACTAGGCGAACTAGATGACGAGTTCGACACTTTGAATCAATACATGAATAAGCGACGAGAAATAACAAGATGGTCGCCAGATGTCGGAAAAATGATATTAGCCGTCGCTAAGAAGACCACTAAGAAAATGAAGAAAATTAAGAAGGTCTTCCTCGATATTAAGTTCCCATTCCATTATATTGTTAACTTGGTTGACATTGTCGAGACAGATCCATGTAACATATCGGAAGATGCTGTCATGAAGGAATCAAAGGTCGAGGCAATCGAATTAGATGGTGACTTCAACAAAAAGGCAGTTAAGAATTGGGGTAGTAAGTTGAAGAACCCAGCGACCAGGGAAGCGGTTGAACTTCTTGGTGAATCTCTTCGAAGAAGCGAACTATATTCTCTATTTGCTTATAGTCTTCTAAAGAAGAAGAAACCATCCAAGAAGAAGGTCGTCATGGGCGGAGCAGTTGATGCGAAGGAAAACGCCGAAGATCTTCGAAAGAAGACAAATGAGAAGTTTGCAGAAAAGTATATTGCAGCCATTAAGGAGTTCACCTCTAAGGTGTATGATCTTGTAAGAAATCCAGATCCCAAGTTAATTGAGTTCCTGGCGGATTCGTCCTCCGGAAAACTCGTCGATGCACTCTACGAAATTAGAATGCCATCGAGAATTTACATTCCAGTTCTGAGTTCATATTACAGAACACCCGAAGCAGGTGCCAGGAGGAAACGTTATATGGAGTCTTTGATGAAGTCATCCGAGCAACTTCAAGCTCTTGGCGCTGCTCAACGTGTGCCACAAAGTGCGAAGAACATTCTCTCGAGTATGCAGTCAATCATCATGAGAATGCATCGACAAATTACCGATTCATCTCAAGAAATGGACAACATCTTCTCTAAGCTGGCAGGCTCAGAGGTTGACAGAATCGTCAGAGGGGACAGTGCTCTTTCAAAGTCAGGCGACACCACTAAAATCCGACCTCCACACAAGGAAATGGGTGGTTATACCGGTGATGATCATATCAAGTTTATCGACGCATTGACCGCGTTGAGGGCTCGAGCAAAAAGAGCCATGGCTCAGCATGAAACCTATTCAAACGTCGAAAAGTTCAAGGACTATCAAAATTGGGGACGCGAGAAAATGGGCCAAGCCGTCAATAAAGAAATGACCAAACTCAGGGAACGTTACAGAGATAAGTTGAATGATATAGAGCGTCCTAATCCGGAAGAGAAGGCTGCCTACCGCGAGAAGGCAAGCAAGTTCGTCGAATTGAAGTTAACCGCATATAGAGAATTCTATGAATGGTTAATCGATAATGATGAACTATTGTCAAAAATTAACATCGATGCTATCAGATCGCCCGAGATTTTGGAAGACTTGTATGCTGCCATCGCCGGAACAGACTTTGCCGTATCGAGAGAGGGAGCAAGTGAAATCAAGATGAAGAGCATTCTATCCAGCATGCAGAAATTCCTGTTCAAGGATACACTTTGGATGGATACTTATGGAGATGTTCTTTCTAAGGAGATGCTTGATGAACTATCAAGACACATCAATGACTTCTTCAACCGTGCCCATATTCTCCGATTCTTCATTAATTTCCCCAACATCCTCGAACAAAAGAAGGGTCTTCAATTCGATAGTGAACGCGCATATAAATGTATCGCTAGATATATCGCTGCAACTGCTTTCGATCTCGGAGCAAGGGAGGACATTGCTGCGTATCGTCAAAGTTATCTCGAGGGTAAGGAGCTTGAAGTTAAGGCTCCGGACACACTTGGCCTTCATATACGTCATATGAGTTGTAAGCCAACCGAGGAAGATCATCTGTTTGTTATGTTCATGCAAGCCATGGCTGGTCGATTGTTAATTCAACTCGATCAACATAGAGCTGATTTCGATGACGAACGAACACATCTTCCCGGAACTGAGAGGCTTTTCATCGGAGGTGCCTTAAGTGATCCACTTGGTCATGTCGGAGATGTACAAATCGATTCGGATCTAACGAAGGCATATATTCCATTGATATGGATGTCCGAAATCTACAAGGCCAACTTCAAATGGATGGATGCTAACGGAACGGTGAGAGAACCACAACTTACAACCTGCTTGCCAAAGTCAAGTTTGATTCGAGAGTATTTGTTGAATGTCTATGAGAACCCTGCCGAATCACGAGGACGTTATAGTGATGGTTTCTTCAGACAGGCATTCGGTTTGACCAATCAACTCGCCAATCGTTTTGCCGGAACCATTTCAAATCCAGAGGCTAAGTGCAAGGCGGTGACTGACCTTTTCATCGAAGAGATCAGTTCAAGCATTCGTCTTGTTACTGCATCCGAGACGGCCAGAGCGCAGGCAGATCGTGAGGACGAAAAGATTTCCGAATATACTACCTATGGCATGGGAGGAGAGCTTAAAGATGATGTTGCTCTTACTGAAGCAGATATCAAATCGAAGAAGCCAATGGACATTAAGAAGACTGTATATGATGCTCTTCATGCTTTGACCGATGTCGTTTATGACATGATCGCATCGACCAATGTTTCCGAGAAACAGATGATCAATGATTATGTTGGTTTCATCCAACGAACTCAAGAGAGAATTGCCCAAGCTCCAGCAGCCGAACGATTCAATATTCTCGCCAACGCAATCAGAAACTCCGATGACGTCGCTGGGGATGTTGTCACATTGTTCATGAGTTTCACTGAATTCGTCGCAACTCCATTGCTTCTCGCCAACTCACTTCTCGAACAAGTTGTATATAAGGCAGCTAATCTCTACGCTGTTGTTCTTCGACATATATTCGCGATAGAGTATACTGGTGATGATGGGAAGATTCACAACCTTTGGGTTAACTTCAAGAGTGGAGATAACTTCCAAAAGAAATTAAATGGCGTGCTGGCTATGATCTCAAGTGGAAACTTCGATGCTCTTGTGATAAAGCCGGCCGATAATATGGTTGCCTTCAAAAATAGAAAGTTGCCTATGTATCAGGCCATCTACAAGGCACTTCAAAATGTCCGTCTGCCGGGAACCAAATACATCGAAATTCATACCGATGGAGACTTACAGTGTGATTTCAGTAATGCAATCACTCTATTCCAAGATGTCAAGAAACACCTTCTCGTTGGAATGGAACCATTCTCTCGATTGGGCGAGATCAATGTGATGGAAAAATATATGCACGATTTAGCCACGTGGGCCCCTGATGAGATTATTCGATTCGCGCAAGAAAAGGTCAATTCCGTTATCGGAATGGTTTCAAAGACACCAAACCTTATGAATCAATATATGCCTGAAGCAGTTGTTGAAGTAGGTGCGGATGATGGAAAGAAACGAGTTGTTCTGCCGGGTCTTTCCTTAAGGTCTAATTTCGAAGAGGCATTGGCGGATGAACAGGTAGGTGATGGTTTTAAGAGGACAATTCCAGGCAATGTTCAGGTAGTTAATCTAATTTCGGCGTTACCCAGATACAATAGTGTGTTCGCGCCAAATGGAACATATATGGGCAAACAGGTTAAAATGCTTGGTCATATGCCTTGGTCGATGAAAACACAAGAAATTATCGAAGGAGGGATGAAAAATGGAGAGGGCAAGATTTTCGGAATGAGTGGTATTCCTCTCAATAATCGTGGCGCTTTCTACGGAAATCAACCGGCATTGGACGCGGAAGGAAAAATGACCGATGCTAACGTTGGCGTGACTGTCCCAGGAGATAGCCTGAAATACGTTCTTCAAGGTGCAAAGGAATATACTCGAGGTACAGGTTCTGTCTTGGTTCCTCATATGACCGGTCCGGTGAGATCGTTGATCTATGGTGATTCGGCCATTGAATCGAAGGTTGAAATTCTGAATCGCGTGATTGCAATGATTGTACATAATCTGACCATTCACGGAGAGGAACCTGTATTGCTGTATGAATTCGTTAATGAGATTATGAGCAATTCACAGTTGAACAAATTCTTCGAGTTGAAGGATATAAACATATCGGTCAAGAAACCAATTCAATATGGTAAGTTGGTCAATTGTATGCAGACACCAAAGATTGGACCGGAGTTTGGAGACAATGTAGTACTAGACGAACGGGAATTCCCCCGACAATCACCGGCAGATGACGTTGTAGATAAACTTCAAGAATGGGGCAACAGAATCCTTTATGACATTGTTCTATATCCGTTTATTAATTCGACACGTGCCAGATCGAAGAAGAGACTCGAAGATCTTTCTCGAAGTGATCTTTCGAAGTATGTTGCATTGTTCCCACATTACATCAATGTATTGAAAGAAATCAAAGCATTAGTCGAATTAGACAAGAACCTTGTCGGAGAACAGGCCGGAAAAATCAATCTCGACGCTGCCAATGACGTGTTGAGTGTTATCGATGGATTCGTCGAATCAATGTATCGCGTCTACAAGGATGCTGCCACTAAATATGGAGAGGCAACTCATATGGAAATAGTTAAAGGTGATCATGATGCATATAAGGCACCGGGTGGAACTTTCGACCCAACTAGATTATGCACACCATTAAGTGTATTGTCTGGATTCGCCAGTTTCGATTCGAATGGTCCTTTACTTCTCGCTGGACTTGGCGACGCGAAATATAAAGATGTGTCATTGGCATTGTCATGGATGAACAATGTGTTCGATAAACGATTGACCGGCAGTGCGCATGTTACACTTGAATCACTTCCATGGACATTGGAATTGGCTGCTCGTGTCGAAGCACTCACCGGAGCAAGTATGAATTCAGGTCTACAGATTATTGTCGACAACGTGTGTAAGATTGGAATGTTGTTGAATATGAATAATCTTAGCGGCTTGATCTGTCACAATGCTCTTGCCAGTCCTCATCCGATTTCCGGTATGTTCCATCCACATCTTCTCGAGGCATCAATGTTAACTTTAGAACGCGGCTTCGACTCGATGTTCGGTCTATGGACTGCTAGAGGAGTTATATGGATGTCTGGTCTTAGATTCACATATCCATTCCAACGCATAGGAGCTGATCCAGGTGGTCTCGGTTCATTCCCCAACGGAAGAGAAGGCGCGGTAGAAAGTAAAAATGGACGTGACGTATTCAGAAACAGAAATGTCATGATGAATCTTGATCGCAGAGTGCGTAATCCCGAAAATCCCGACGCTTGGCTGATGCCCCTTATCAAAAGCGATGTTGTTCCTCAGCCAATTACTTTCGAATCACTTGCAAAGAGATTCAGCACCAGTGGAACAGCCTCTTCGAGAAAGGACGATGAAGTTGATAAGGCCTTTATGAGTTATGCCACGCAACGCATCAATAAGGTTGGCGCAGTTGAAAGCATTGATTGCATCTCGGCAATTC